>Ga0316204_10000940_pt1 | contig 90420 bp, 72 predicted proteins | sample 6monrhotite_MG_2_FD_205661 | JGI IMG/M metagenome (GOLD analysis project Ga0316204, IMG submission 205661) | Microbial mat bacterial communities from mineral coupon in-situ incubated in ocean water Damariscotta River, Maine, United States -... | ecosystem: Environmental > Aquatic > Marine >... | reverse complement strand
CCGCCTCCCCAAGGGCATGTCGGAGCCCTTGAACGGGTCGAGGCGCCCTTGGCGCCAGGCCCGGTCCAGGGCTGACATGCCCTGGGGCATTCTCAGGACGGGTCTAGGCTGCGAAGGACTCCGGGATGGCACCTGTCCGGATCGGCTTGGAGGTCGCCGAGGCTCCCGCCGGGGAGCCGGACCCTCCCGCCGTCGAGCAGGATCCGGGACCCGGACCCTGGACCCGGCCCCTGGACCCGGGCCCAGACTCAGACCCGGGCCTTCCGGATGGGGTCACGGTCCTGAGGTCGAGCCCACCCTGCACGCCTTGGTGACGCGGCTTCTTCGCCGCTCCTGCCCCGCCAACCTGCGGCCCCCACCCCCCTCCGTCAAGCAGAAATCCGTGCCGTGGGCACGTGGTTGCAGGGGCGATGGTCTTGGGTGTTTTTGGGCTTGGACTGGGTGATTTCTGCTGGACTCCGGGGGGCGAGGGCCGCCGGGGGGCGGTGCGGGCGGCGAGGAAGCCGCTCGGTCACCAAGGAGAAGTTGATGTCGGGTCTGTTCGCTCATGAAACGCTCACCGCCTACCAAATGGCCCTGGAGGTCGCCCGTTGGGTTCGCACCGCCCGCTTCGCTTCGGGGGATGCCGACCTCCGGGATCAAGCCCGCCGGGCTGCCGCCTCCATGGTGCTCAACATCGCCGAGGGGGTGTCCAGCGCGAAGGGCAACCGGGGCAAGCACCTCGCCTTCGCGAAAGGCTCTGCCGCTGAAACGGCGGCCTGCCTGGAGCTTGCGGGCCTGGACGGCCATGAGGCGCAAGTGGCGAAGCTGCGGAGGGTGAAGTCCATGCTCGGTCGCCTGCGGTAGTCCGCCGGCCCGGGCCGGGGTGCCCGGGCCGTTCCGCTGGCCCGATCACCCCGGATGCACCCACACCGCATGCCCCACATGCACCAGCAGGAAGACCCCACACACCACCCCATAGGGCGCAGCAGCCCCCACTTTCGTGAAGGGCACGCGCCCGCTGAGCAGCGCCATGCCCAGCAGCCACAGGCCGGGCGTCCACGCGGGGGCCGTGAAGCCCAGGAGAGAGCGGGACCACCCACTCTCCGGCCACCGGATGACCGCCGCCCACGACGCGCCGTAGGCCAGCAGCCCCACGCCGTAGCAGAACCAGCCCGCGCGATGCCTCGGCCCCTCCAGCGCGAGAGGGAGGACCAGCGGCGCGCCGAACACCCCCACGCGGAGGATGCCCTCCGCCACGGCGAGCCAGACGGGGATCGCGTCGAAGGCCGGCGACTGGTACGGCTCAGGCAGGCTGCTGGCCAGCGCCCCGTTCAGGAGGAGCACCGGCACCAGAAGCCAGAACGTCGTGCGCCAGGTCACCGGGTCACTCGATGCCGACGATCTCGCCGTCGACGACGTCGACCTTGTCGGCGCTGGGGTTCCGCGGCAACCCAGGCATTCTCAGGATGTCGCCTGCGAGGGCCACCACGAAGCCGGCCCCGACCGACAGCTGCAGGCCGCGCACGGGCACGACGAAGCCCTCCGGCCGCCCACGCTTGCTCGGGTCGGCCGAGATGGAGTTCTGGGTCTTGGCCATGCACACGGGCAGGTGGGTGAGGTTGAGACGCTCGAGGCGCTTGAGCACCGGACGGCACGCGGGCCCGAGCTCGACGTCGTCGGCGCCGTAGACCCGGCGGACCAAGGCCTGGAGCTTGTCGGCGACGGACTGATCGGCGGTGTAGGCGGGGGTGAAGCTCGCCTCGTCGGATGCAGCCGCCACGACGGCATCGGCCAGGTCGAGGGCCCCGGCGCCCCCGTCGGAAAAGTGGCTGGCGACCACGGCGGTCAGGCCCCTTGCAGCGACGGCGGCGCGCACCGCCTCCAGCTCGGCGTCGGTGTCCGTCGGGAAGCGGTTGATGGCCACCACCAAGGGCACGTCGAAGGCCTCGAGGTTGTCGACGTGGGCCCACAGGTTGGGCAGGCCCTGCTCGACCCGCGCGACGTCCTCGGTCTGCAGGGCGTCGCGGGCGGCGCCGCCGTGGTGCTTGAGGGCACGCACGGTGGCCACGAGCACCACCGCGTTGGGCGCGAAGCCGCCGGCGGCGCAGGCGATGTGGAAGAACTTCTCGGCGCCCAGATCGCTGGCGAAGCCGGCCTCGGTGACGGTCCAGTCTGCGAGGGTGAGCCCCATGCGGGTGGCGAGGATGCTGTTGCAGCCGTGGGCGATGTTGGCGAAGGGCCCGCCGTGGACGAGGGCGGGGACGCCTTCGGTGGTCTGCACCAGGTTGGGGCGAAGGGCGTCGGCCAGCAGGGCGAGGGCCCCTCCGGTGGCGCCGATCTGCTGCACGGTGACGGGGCTCCCGGTGGGGCCGTAGCCGACGATGGTGCGGGCCAGGCGGGTGCGCAGGTCGTCGACACCGGAGGCGAGGCAGAGGATGGCCATGACCTCGCTGGCCGCCGTGATGTCGAAGCCGGACTCCCGGGGGAGGCCCTGCTTGCCGCCGCCGAGGCCCACCATGACCTGACGCAGGGAGCGGTCGTTCTGGTCGATGCAGCGCTTCCACACCACCCGGCGCGGATCGATGGCGGGCTCCTTGCGGTAGTGCAGGTGGTTGTCCAACAGGGCCGCGATCAGGTTGTGGGCGGCGGTGATCGCGTGCAGGTCGCCGGTGAAGTGCAGGTTGATGTCGACGCTGGGCTCGAGCCGGCTCTGGCCGCCGCCGGTGCCCCCGCCCTTGATGCCGAAGCACGGCCCGAGGCTCGGCTCCCGCAAGGCGGCGACGACGTCGTGGCCACGCTGAGCCATCGCCTGCACCAGGCCGATGCTGGTGGTGGTCTTGCCTTCCCCTGCGGGGGTTGGGGTGATGGCGGTGACGAGGACGAGCTTGCCGTCCGGGGCACCGCGATCGAGCAGGGAGAGGGGAAGCTTGCCCTTGGTGGTGCCGTAGGGGATGAGCTCGTCGGCCACGCCGAGATCGGCGGCCACGTCTGCAATGGGGCGCATGGAGACTCCGGGAAGGTGGCCGCGAGTCTACGACGACGGAGGGGGCTGTGGGGCCTCAGTCCCGGATGCCCAGGAAGGTGGCGAACCACACGACCTGAGCCGCCACCGCGATGAGGCCCAAGGGGAAGGCGCGGGGATCCACGTCGGCCAGACCGATGGCCAACACGCCGAACACGGCGGCGAGCAGGCCCATGGCCACGGCGGTGTCGAGGATTCGACCCTGGCTGTCGTGGGCGAAGGCGTGGAGCAGGCCCAGCGCGAGGCCCCCGAGCGCGCATGGCGCGGCGAGCCCAGGCACGAAGGCGACGGCCAACAAGGAGGCCACCACGGTGGCGGTGGCGGTGGCGGTGCCGTAGGCAGCGATGGGGATCCGGTCGCGGCGGCGGGCGTCGAGCTGGCGCATGGGGCTCCTCCTGTTCCAGCCTCGCCGGCGTCGGCGTCACGGGAGGTCTACGCCGGTCGAAGGTGGTCGGAGGTACGGACACCACGGCGGCGTGGAGGCGCTACTGCCCTGTCGCGTCGAGGTAGGTGTGCCAGGCCTGGTCGAGGTCGGCGAGACGTTCGGCGGCCTCGCAGGCGTCGACCAGGGCCAGGAGCGCCGGGGGGGACTCCTCCCAGACGTGCAGGGCCCAGCGTGGCTCGAACACCGGGACCTCCCGCACCAAGGCCCCAGGGCCGCCGGCGTCGAGGAGGGCGAGAACCTCCGCGTCGCCGTCGGCATCGGCAACGCCTTGCTTGCGCAAGCCTCGGGTGGCCCCGAGGACGGCCCACAGGCCGCTGATCCAGTGCGGAACGATGTCTGCCCCGTGGGGCCCTGGTGGCTCCTCGGAGGGGAGGGCGGCCCAGGCACGGGCCAGGACCGACGGAGGCGCGGGGCACACCGAGCGACGGCCGTGGAGCCAGCCCTCGGCATCGAGCCGGGCCGCGTAGTCGTCCACCGATACGAGCTCGTGGAGGGGACGGGCGGCCGCACCGGGGGTCAGGAGCAGCCACGACGATAGCGGGCGCTCCAGGCCGAGGGCGGTCTTGTGGGCCGCGCTGTCCACCGAGGGCACCGGGATCGGTCCCCACAGAGGGCCCCAGCGCAGGCGGCAGGTGGCGCGCCAGGCGTGGGCGGCCGTGGGGCCCGAGTGGGCGGTGAGCTGGTCCAGTACGGCCTCGAAGTGTTCGGCCACCTGCCGCCACGGGGCCCGGTGCATCGGGAGACCGCGGCGGGTGTCGGCGTGGGGGCAGGCTGCCGGATCGAGGGGAGCCTCCACGGCGGCGTGGGACTCCCCGAGCCAGCGTCCGTCGGCGTCGGGCACGTCGAGGATGTGGTCGTGGACCACCGCCGCGAGGCGCTTCTCGTCGATCATGCGTTGGGCGAGGCGGGCCAGGGCAAGACGACGGACACGGTGTGCACGAGCCTGCCGTGGTCATTGTAGAGCCCGACGTCCACCCGTAGCTCCTGGGCCTTGGGGCGCTCCTCCGGCACATCGACGAGCACGGCCTCGAGGTCGACGCTCTTGCCCGGGGCCACGTCGACGAAGGAGGGGGTGATCAGCCGCCGGGCGAAGGGGTGGCGCTGCTCGAGGTAGGCGACCGCCCCGCCGTCGAAGGTGTTGAGCAGCTCGGTCTCGACGCCGGCCGCATCCACCAGGACGGCCCGGGTCAGCTCGTACTGGAAGGTCTGGCCCTTCTTGCCGGGGTTGGTGACCGCCAGGGCAAAGGTGAGCCTTCGCGTGTCGTTGCTCTCCAGCTTGGCGGCCAGCGTGAGGGCCTTGATGCCCTTGGTCGCAGGGGCCACGTCCTGGGACGTCTCTGGGGGAGCCTCGGGGATCGCGGTCGCCTGCTGCTGGGCCTGGGGCTCGGCTGCCAGGGCGCGGTAGGGGACCAGCAGGGCCGCGGAGCTCCACAGGCCGAACTGTCGTCTCGTCCAGTCCGCCATGGCCGCCTCCTACGTTGGGTTGTACCACCAGATCCACGCGTTCAGGGACGTGGCGATGCTCACCCATACCAGGTACGGCAGCATCAGCCCGGACGCAAGGCGGCTGATCGGCCAGTAGGCGACGATGCACGCCGCGATGGCGAGCCACATGGCGCCGATGATGGCCAGGGCGGGCCCGGTCTGCTGCGCGGCGAAGAACACCGGCGACCACAGCGCGTTGAGGGCGAGCTGGAGGCCGAAGAGGGCCATGGGCACCCGGGCCTTTGGGGCGCGTCGCAGCACGTCCCAGGCGGCGACCGCCATGGCCGCGTACAGGGTCGTCCACACCGGGCCGAACGCCCAGTTGGGTGGGGTCCACGGAGGCTTGTCGAGGCCGGGGTACCAGCTCCGTACCCCCTCGGCGGTGGACAGACCCCCGGTGGCAGCGACGGCGAAGCAGAGGACGAGCAAGCCCAAGAGGGCGGCAGCGGAGGCACGGCGGGACAGAGGCATGGCAGGCCCTATGGGTCGCGGGCCCGAATGCCCACGACTACGCCTTGGTGAAGTGGGTCAGGGTGTGCTGGACCATGCTTCGTCGGGTCACGACCCCCAGCAGCTCGCCCTTGGAGACCACTGGCACCATCGAGAGGTGCTCGTCCCGCATCCAGCCCGCCACCTCGGTGAGGGGGGTCTCGGGGGTGGCCGTGTGGAGCTCCTTCGTCATGAGCTCGCCGACGGTCTGGGCTTGGATGCGCTCGAGGTCTTTCTTGGTGCGGTCCTGTCCGAAGGCGAGCACCAGATCGAACAGCGCCACGAAGGACGGCGCATGCACGGGGGCCTCCCGGAAGACCAGGTCCATGGCGGTGACGACCCCCACGAGGGCCCCCGAGCGGTCGATCACGCACACGCCGTCGGCCTCGGCCTCTAGGAGGGTCTGGGCCAGCACGGGGATGGAGGTGTCGGGGAACAGGGTGATGGCGTCGTGCATGGCATCGGTGGCGTGGCGCATGGCAGGCTCCGGGTGGGGTGGGACTGTACCTGGTTGATCGGGTCAGCGCAGGGCATCGAGGGCGGCGTCGACCAGCCGATCGAGCCGACCCTCCGCAGCGGCGAACGTGGCCTCCGGGGAGTCCGACGTGTCGAAGGCGCGCGCGGGGTCGGCGGGCCAGCTGGCGATGGCGCGGGAGAGCACGTCGGCGTCGGCGTCGGATGGACCTTGGGGTCTGGCGCTGATGCGCTGGCGCGCCACTTCTTCGGGGACGTCGCACAGCCACAGCGCCGTCGGCACCCCGAGGCGTCGGCCCAGGGTCTCGAGGGCCCGCCGTTGGACCGGGTCGGCAAAGGTGGCGTCGATGAGCGCGCGTCCGCCCTCGGCGACGATGCGCTCGGCTTGGACCAGGCATGCCCGGTACACCGCGATGGTGTTGGCGGGTGCATACAGTTCGGGCTTCATCGCTTCGGGGGTCGGCGCGTCGATGGGGAGGCCTGCTCGCTGCTTCCGCACCGCGTCGGCCCGCACCACGGTCATGCCCCGGGTCTCGGCCAGGTGTGCCGCAACGGTGCTCTTTCCCGTGCCGGGCAGGCCGCCGATGCCGAGCAACACCGGGCGGTCGTTCGGGGGCCGCACGACGGAGGCGCTCCACAGCCAGTGTCGGAGTGCCCGATGCTGAGCGTGGTCTCGCACGTCGTCGTCGATGTCGGGGTCGAGGGCCAGCAGCTCCGCCACCTTGCCGCGCACGCAGGAGCGGTAGGCCGCGGCCACCGGCAGCAGCGGGAGCAGGCCATGATCGTCGCTGGTGTCGACCCACGCGCCCACGAAGGCCCGGGCGAGGGCAGGCTCGCCACGCACCGCGAGGTCCATGGCCATGAAGCCGACGTCGAGCACGGGGTCCCCACAGCGCAGGGCGTCGTTGAACTCCAGGACGTCGACGACGTCGATGGCTCCGTCCTCGGACAGCAGCGCGTGCTCCATGCGGAGGTCACCGTGGAGCTCTCTGGCACCGCCGGTGCGCGCCCTCCAGACCTCCTCCACCTCGGCCAGCCGGGCGAGGGCCTCGGTGCGGACGGCTTCGTACAGGGGGGCGGGCACCACGTGGGCCGCGTCTCGGGTGGATGGAGGGTCGAAGACCCCCTCCAACACTTCTTGGAACGACTCGACCGTCCCGTGCTGTCGAGCGAGCGGAGAGCGGGGGCAGCGGCGATGCACCGTCGCGACGAATCGCCCGACGGAGGCGACCTGCTCGACGGTGAGGGTGCCGGCCTGCCAGCGGCTCTGCAGGGTGTGGGCCTCCTCGTATCGACGCATGTGCACGGCCCACTCCACGGGCTCTAGGGCATCGTCGAAGGTCTCGCCCACGGGCACGATGCCCAAGTAGATGCCCCGGGACCAGCGGCGGTTGAGGCGGACCTCTTCGAGGCAGAAACTGCCCCGCCGGACCAGGGTGCTGTAGTCGAGGAAGCCGAAGTTGACGGGCTTCTTCACCTTGTACACGTCGTCGCCTCTCAGGAAGACGACGCTGCCGTGGGTGTGCACCACGCGGTCGGATTCGGCGGCGAGACGATGGAGAAGGTCGGAATCCATGGGAGCTCCGTGACCGGTCAGGCCGAGCCGACGCGTAGCCAGGTGTAGAGGGCAAACAGGACGAGCAGCACGCCGCCTTCGGCGCGGGCCAACACGCGGTCCTCCCCGAGGAGCAGCAGGGCCACCACGGTGAAGGCCAGCATGAAGGCGCCGTCGAAGGAGAGGGCAGATGGCTCGACGATCAGGGGATGCACCAGGGCGCCCGCACCGAGGACCATCCCCGTGTTGGCGATGGCGCTTCCGAGCAGGTTGCCGAGGGCGAGCTGGGCATCTTCCTTGGCGGCCCGAACCGTGACCGCGAGCTCGGGCAGGCTCGTGCCGACGCCGACGCCGAGGCCGATGAGGACCTCGGGCACGCCGAGGCGCGTGGCGAGGTCGGTGCCGTAGTGGACGAGGCCGAAGGCGCTGCCGACCACGATGGTGATCCCGCCGAGCACGAGGAGGGGTTCCCGCCACGAGGGTGTCTCGGGTTGCTCTGGATCCGGCCTGGCGGATTCGGGTTGGTGCATGACGGACGGCTCCGGCGCGGGATCCCATGCCGTCGGTGGCCCGTCGCCTGCCTCGTCCGCGGGTGCAGGCTCGGTGGCGGGAGGGAGGGGCGCATCGTCCCGAGACCACTCCGAGCGGACCAGCAGCGCGACGTAGCTGGCATACCCGGTCAAGAGCAGTGCCCCGTCGTACGGGCCCAGGAGGCCGTCGGCCCCGAGCAACCCCGCCACGAAGAACAAGCCGAGCAGCACGGTCCCCTCGCGACGGACGAGGCCTTGGGGCGTCTGGATGGGGTGCACCAGCGCGCTGGCGCCGAGGAGAAGGGTGAGGAGCGCCAGGTTGCTGCCGATCACGTTGCCGAGGGCGAGGCCACTGGCATCGTCGCCGAGGGTCCCCTGCATGCCTGCGGCCACGTTCGTGGCGAGCTCGGGAAGGGAGGTGCCGACCGAGGTGAGGGTGAGGCCGATCACCAGGGAGGACACCCCCCAGCGGGTGGCGAGCCGGGCACCCGAGCGGGCCGTCAGGTCGGCCGCCCACAGCAGGATCCCCAGGCAGAGACCGAGGGCTAGGAGCGTCCCCAGCATCGGACCTCCTTGACCAGCTCGACCACGAACAACGGGACGAGGCCCAGCGCGACGGCCCCGACGGCTTCGCCGATGGGCAGCGGGGCGAGGTCGAAGGCCTCCTGCAGGAAGGGAATGGACAGCAGGGCGATCTGAGAGAGCAGCGAGATGGCGACCACCGCCCAGAGCCAGCGATTGGCGGGCATGCCATGCCGCCAGGAGGGCAGGTCGTGGTGGCGGGCGGTGAACGCCCGAAACAGCTCGGCGGCCACCAGCGTCGTGAACGCCAGGGTGCGGGCGCGGTCGACATCACCGTCCTGCAGGGCCACGACGAAGACCGTCAGCACGACCACCCCTTCGATGACGGCGGTGGTCAGGATGCGGCCGATCTCCCGGTTGGGCAGGACGGGGGCGTCCGGCGAGCGGGGGGGATGCGACATGGCGTCGCTCGGGGGCGGATCGGTGACGAGGGCCAGCGCGGGCAGGCCGTCGGTGACGACGTTGATCCACAGCAGCTGCAGGGGGAGGAGGGGAATGGGAAGGCCTGCGGCCATGGCTGCCACCACCAGCAGCAGCTCTCCCGCATTGCCGGTGAGCAGGTAGGACAGCGTCTTCTTGATGTTGGCGTCGATCCCTCGGCCTTCGCGGATCGCCTCGATGATGTGGGCGTAGTCGTCGTCGGTGAGGATCAGGTCGGCGGCCTGGCGGGTGACTTCGGTGCCCGTCCGGCCCATCGCGATGCCCACGTGGGCCTGGTGGAGGGCCGGGGCATCGTTGACGCCGTCCCCGGTCATCGCGACCACCTCCCCTCGTTCGCGGAACTGGACGACGAGGTTGACCTTGTCGTCGGGGGTGGCGCGGGCGTGCACATGGTCGGCGGGATCGGCCCCCTCCGGCACGAGGCCGAGCTCGGCTGCGATCGCGTGGGCGGTCTTGTGGTGGTCCCCCGTGATCATCACCGTGACGATGCCTGCCCGATGGGCTTCGGCGAGGGCATTCTTGGCGGTCTCTCGTGGGGGGTCGGCGAGGCCGAGCACGCCCACGGCCACCAGCCCGTCGACGGAGGGGCCGGAGGCCACCGCCAGCGCCCGAAGGCCTTGCTCTGCAAGCTCGTCGGCCACGGCAAGAAGGGCTGCGCCTCCCTCGACCAGAGGCAGCAGGACGTCCGGGGCACCCTTGGCGTCGACCCGGCCGTCGGCACGCAGGACCCACATCCACTTGGTGACGCTGCTGAAGGGGCGCTGGTCGTGCACGGGCGGGGGGACGGGGCGGCCGGCGTCATGGGCGGCGATCAGCAACGCGGTCTCGGTGGGGGGAGAGCGCTCGGCGTCCTCCATGTCACCGTCGGTGGCCCGCAAGGCAGCGTCGAGCACGTCGGCCTCGCTGTGTCCGACCGCGGGCCGCACGGTACGCACCCGCATGCGGCCCGTGGTGAGGGTGCCGGTCTTGTCGGTGCACACGACGGTGGCGGCGCCCAAGGTCTCCACCGCGGCCAGGCGACGCACCAGCACATGACGGCGCGCCATTCGCTCCACGCCGAGGGCCAGCGCCATGGTCACGACGATGGGGAGCCCTTCCGGAACCGAAGCGACCGCGAGAGAGAGGGAGAGCATCACCACTTCGGTGGCCGGCATGCCCCGCGCCACGCCGAGGAGGGCGACGGCCGCAACCACGGCGAGGCACAGGAGGACCAGGCGCCGGGTCAACGACTCCAGGCGCTCCTGGAGCGGCGTGCGCGGACGCTCCCCTGTGCCCAGGTGCGCAGCGATCCGACCCATCTCGGTGTGCGCGCCGGTGGTCTGGACCCTGGCGGTGCCGACGCCAGCGACGATGTTCGTGCCTGCCCTCACGGGGTCCGAGACGCCCTTGGCTACAGGGAGCGACTCGCCGGTGAGCACGGCTTCGTCGGCTCTGAGCTCACTGGCGTCGACCAGCTCGGCGTCGGCAGCGACGACATCCCCCGGGCCCAGGAGGAGCAGGTCCCCTGGGACCACGTCGCTGGCGTCGATCTCCACACGGTGGCCCGCTCGGCGCACCTTTGCCGTAGGGGCGGTCATCGCCTCGAGGGCCTCGAGCGCCTGGTCTGCCCGAGCCTCCTGGACGTAGCCCACGATGGTGTTCAGCCCGACGATGACGAGAATGGCCACCGCATCCAGGCCCTCGCCCAGCACGAGGCTGATGATGGCCGTCAGGCCGAGGAGCGCCACCATGGGGTTCTTCAGCTGGCGCAGCAGCCGGCCCACAGGTGTGACCCGCTTGGCGGTGGGCAGTCGGTTGGGGCCGTGCTCCACCAACCGAGCGCGAACCTCTGCCTCCGAGAGGCCGGGCTCCGGCATTCCATTCAGGTCAGAGGGTCGCTCGAGCTTGGTCACTGGGATGGCCTCGGGCCGATTCGCGGCGGAATCGGGCTCCAGGGTGGGCGGACGGGATCGAAGCGATAGCAACGGGCGTGCCATGCTGAGCAGACCTGGCGGACTGCCGGTGGCATGCTGCTTGCTGTCGTCGACTGCAGAGGAGTCCCCATGAGGCAGGAACGCTCGGACACCCGCGCCCCCACCACCCGAATCCTACCTGTTCAGGGGTTTGGCCTGTCCCTCCTCGCCATGGGGTTGCTGCTGGCCTCCGGCTGCTGGCAGAAGGCAGAGCGCGACATGGAGGAGCGGGTCGACGGCATGGAGGGGCACCTTCTCGAGCTGTTCGAGGCCGCCGATGCGGTTCGCGCCGACGACCCCAGAGCCTATCGACAGGCCATGAAGGCCCTCTCGAAGGTCGGGGGCCTACCCGGCGTCGACGACGCGGGTCTCGAGGCCGTGCGTACCGCTGCTCTGGCCGCCTCCGCCGCGGAGGAGGGAGACCGTGCTCAGCGCGCCCAAGGGTTGGTGGCGGTGTCCGGGGCCTGTGTGTCCTGCCACACTCAGCTGGGTGGTGAGGCACCGTCGCTGCAGGGGGTGGATGGCGACGCCGCGACCTTGGCCCTGACGGCCTACGTCTGGCGGGACGACGCCCTCTGGACCCGTGCCGCCGACGCGGCGCGCGCCGATGGCGCCCCGTGGCCCACGCAAGAGCCGCCCTGGGGTCAGCGCGGTGCCGTGGTCGCCAAGCTGCTCACGCGCTGATCGTCTGCTACCTTCCCCGAAACTCGCCGCAGGAGTCTTCATGTCCAAGCCCACAGTGTGGCTCGCCACCGACCTGGACGAGCAGGTCATCGGACCGTGGGTCCACGCCCTCCGCCTCTGTCTCGCGCTGGATGGCCACCTCTCCATCGTGCACGCGCACGCCAAGGAGGAGCACAACCCGTGGCGCAAGCTTCCTTCTCCCGGTGAGCAGCTGGAGGACTGGGGCCTCGACGGGGCCCTCGACGTCGAGCTGGTGAGTCTCGAGGGGGAGCCCCGCGATGTGCTGCCGGAGGCCTTCCGCCAGGGGCGCCCGGACTGGCTCGTGGTCGGCACCCACCGCCCCACCGGGGCCAAGCGGATCTTTGCGGGCAGCATGGGCGAGTACCTGGCCCGTTCCCGCGGTGCGATGAAGACCCTCGTGGTGCCCGACGGTGTTCGCAGCTTCGTGATCGAGACCACTGGCCGCATCGACCTGGCTCGGGTGCTGATCCCTGTGGGAGGCGACCCGGATCAACAGCCGGCCATCGACGCCGCGGCCCAACTGGCGGCCATCATGGGGGACGCGCCCGTGGAGTTCGTGGTCCTCCACTGCGGGACCGATGCCTCCATGCCGCAGCTCCACTACCCCCAGCGCCCCAACTGGACGTGGCGGCAGGAGGTCATGCCGTCGGAGGAGGTGGTGGGGGCTGTGCTCGAGGCGGCGGTTCGCTGGGACTCTGCCGTGATCGTGATGCACAGCCATGGCCACGACTCGCTGTCGGACAGCCTCTTCGGAAGCCACGCCGAGCGCGTGCTCCGAGACACCTTCGTGCCGCTCCTGGTGGTGTGGGGCGGCTGAGCCCGCTCAGGCAGGCTCGAGGCTCCCGTTCGCTTCTGGCGCCTCTGCATCCATGTCGACGGCGTCGGGCAGAGCGCGTCGCAGGAAGCCGCGGAGGACGCCCATCTGGCCCTGCCCGATGCGGCGCCCGGTCAGGTCGGCGCCGCAGCTGAGGGCCAGCACCGACAGGCTGACGACGACCCCCCACAGCCCCGTGGGGGTCTGGCCGAGGTTGAGCTGCACGAGCCCGAACATCGAGCCCGCGATGAAGCCGGCCACGCCCAGGCTGTAGATGAACACGAAGGCGGTCCACAGCTCTGGGGCGGGCCCCATGTGGCCTTCCAGCTGGGTGCCCTTCTCCGAGGGCGTGACCCTGAGCTGGAGCCAGGGAGACCAGGGCTGGCGGCGGTCCGGATGGAGCCGGAGGGTGATGCTGTCGCTGGTGGCGCCGCCGGTGCACACGGGGGAGTCTTCGAGTGCGCTGGCGACGACGTCGCGAACATGGTCAGTGGCTTGGGGCACCTCGAGGTGCACCCGGGGACGAGGTCGCATGGGTCGCTCCGTACGATGCGATTCGCCCCATTGTACGGAAGTCGCAGGCGCAATGGAACCCGGGTGAGACGGTCAGCGGTTGCCAGCAAACAGCGCGAGCTCATCGAGCTCCGCGCAGGTCTGCGTGAGGCAGTCCGCGTGGGCGACGGCGCCGGTGATCATGGTTCCGTCGGCATCGAGGCTGGCGTCGACGCGGAGGTAGGTGAGGTCGGCTCCGGCGGGATCGCCCCACGCCTCCCGCACGTCGGCGTCGCTGCTGGGGGCCGCCAGTCGAAGCTCCGAGGTGTCGGCGGACAGGATCATCAGACCCGCCACCGCGACGCTGTGCTCGCTTCGGTCGAGGAGGCCGGTCACCCGTGCCTCCACGTAGCTTCCGCAGTCCCCGTCGGTCTCCACGAGGGTGTAGGTGCTCGGTGGGTCGACGTACAAGGCGCCGCCCTCGGTACCCAAGCCCACGAGGTCGTGGATCAGGCTCCACCCTCCGGTGAGCCCCAGCGCCGACTTCTCCGCGGTCTGGTCGCCACCGGGCAACAGAGCGTCCACCGCGTGGTCTGTTCGAGAGGTCACCACGCAGCCCCAGAATCCCTCGCTGCCGACCTGGGTGCCGAAGCCCCGGGTGGTCGGGCCGGTGAGGCCGCTGGGGTCGCTCCCGCCGCCGTCGTCGATGGTGGTGGTATCGGGGGTGGGCGTGGTCGGGGTGCCCGGTACGTCCACCTCGCCGCAGCCTGCGGCCAGGGACGCCACCGCCATGCAGGCGAAAGCGAAGCGGTAGCGCGAGGAGATGGGGTTGGCCAAGGGACCCTCCGAGGGCGGCTGGTCGTCGGGGGAAGCCGACGACCTAGCTACGATAGCCGACCTCCTGGGCACTGGCTCCACCGCTTATGGTCGATATTGAACAAAGACCATGCCAGAATGAATGCGTCAGGTTCGAATCTGGGAGGGTGGAGTGAACGACGCGGCTCGGCAGATGTTGCGGGCTCTCCGGGGGCATCGATCGCAGCTCGCCTTCTCGAGGCGGCTCGGCTACCGCGGCAACGTGGTGGCGAAGTGGGAGGCGGGCAAGCGCTTTCCGACCCTCGGGGAGTTCCTGCGGGCCGCCGTGCGGGTCGGTGTCGATGTGCCGGCGGCGTTGGAGCGGTTTCATGCCGCGAGCGCGTCGGCGTGGTCGGCGGAGGCCCCTCACGACATCGCGCCATGGCTGTCGGCCATGCGAGGTGGGAGCTCTCAGATCGCCTTGGCGGAGCAAGCAGGGCTGTCCCGCCAGCAGGTGGGGCGCCTGCTCTCCGGGCGCTCCAAGGGGCACCTGCCGGAGGGGCTCGCCCTGGTGGATGCGATGACCGGGCGCCTGCCGGACCTCGTGGCGGAGCTCGTGCCCATCGAGCAGGTGCCCGCCCTGGCTCGCCAGGCCTCGGTGCGGCACGCCCTGGAACGTCTGGCCTTCGAGCACCCTTGGTCGTCGGCTGCCCAGGCGTGGCTCGGTGCGCGGGGCCGGGTGCCGGTGGGGCGAGCGGCCCAGCAGCTGGCGGAGGGGCTCTCCCTTCCGGATGCGTTGGCTCGGACCCTGATGGATGCGCTCCTCGCGGCCGGCGTGGCGGAGGTGGTGAAGGGGTATGTGCGCCCGGCGGGGCCTTCGACGGTGGAGGTTCGGGCGACCGCCGAGGACATGACGGCGCTGCGTCGCCATTGGGCTTCCGTGGGGGCTGATCGGGTGGCCCGCGGGGATGGCGACGACCTGTTCAGCTTCAACGTCTTCGCCGCGAGTCGCGACGACCTGGAGCGCATCCGGCTGGCGCAACGTCGCTTCTACCGGGAGGTTCGTGCGATCGTCGCAGATTCTCCGGCGGAGGTCGTGGTGATGCTCACGGCCCACACTGGGGTCTTGGGTTCCTGACCTCGAGCTCGGCCCCTCGGGGGTGTCGGGGGAGGGGAGCGCCCATGGCCAACTTGGGATTGACGCGCGTGATCCCCTGGTTAGGGCTGGGTGAGAAATGCTGAATGAGCACTCATTCAGAATGTGGGCCGAACGGCCCCAGGAGGAGATCATGCCTACACTGAACATCCAGGAGCGCCTCGACACCGCCCGCCATCGGGTCCGCCGTGCTCGGCACGCGGGGTCCGACCGCCTGTGGTCGCTGCGGGTCCAGGCCTTGGAGCGGGCCGACGATGCCCTCGACCGCGTCGACGAGCTCCCGGCCGTCGGTCGGGTGGCGTCGGCCGCGGCGACGCTGGTGGAGCGTCGCCTGGAGCAGCTGTCGACCGTCCCGTTCGACGGGTGGTCCGAGCTCAACGCCAAGAAGGCCATTCGCGCGGTCAAGGAACTCGACCGTACGGCGCTCCGTGCGGCGCGTCTCCACGAGTCCCGGCACAAGGACCGCAAGACGGTGATGGCGGCCATCGAGGGTGCCCTCGCCGCGTAGCCACGGGGCTCGCGGGGGGGGGGGGGGGTCAACCGCTCGCGGGCTGCGCCTTGCGCTTGCGGGTGTCCATGCGCATGTTGAGGACCTGCACGAACAGCGAGAAGCCCATCGCCGAGTAGATGTAGCCCTTGGAGACGTGGGCTCCGGTCGACTCCATGATGAGCATCGCGCCGATCATGACGAGGAACGCGAGGGCGAGGACCTTCACGCTCGGGTTGTCCTCCACGAAGTCGCCGATGGGGCCCGCGAAGACCATCATGACGCCGACGGCGATGAGCACCGCCGCCACCATGATGCTGAGCTCCTCGGCCATGCCGACGGCCGTGATGACGGAGTCGAGGGAGAACACGACGTCGAGCAGCATCACCTGAAACAGGATGGGCCCCAGCTTGGCCGGTCCCTTCATGCTCACCTGGTCTTCTGCTTCGTCCTCGGGGTGCTCGACGTTCTCGTAGATCTCCCGGGTGGCCTTGTAGAGCAGGAAAAGGCCGCCGCCGAACAGGATGACGTCCTTCCCCGACCACGGCACGATGAACACGAACAGCTCGTCCTTGAGGTGCACGACCCAGTTGATCGCGCCCAGCAGCGCGACCCGGGAGATCAAGGCCATCGCGAGGCCGAGACGACGCCCGGTGAGCTGCTGGCTCGCCGGGAGGCGGCTGCAGAGGATCGTGATGAACACGATGTTGTCGATGCCGAGCACGACCTCCATCAGGGTGAGTACGGCCAGGGAGAGCCAGGCCTCGGGGCTGGTGAGCAGCTCAATCATGGGGCCTCCGACGTGGGCTGCATGTAGCCAGAATCGCAGCGGCCCTCCATGGGTGGTCGCGCCCTTGGCCGGGTACGCTGCACGGGCGAGGTGGCGGTGATCGGCACGACGGTGGGCAGCTACCGGGTCAAGCAGCGGCTGGGGCAGGGGGGCGTGGGGTCCGTGTACCGGGTCGAGCACACCGTCCTGGGCACCATGCACGCCCTCAAGGTGCTGACCATGCCCAGCGAGCGCGCCCGGCAGAGGCTGATCGCAGAGGGCCAGATCCAGGCGCGGCTGAACGACCCCCACCTGGTGGCCGTTCGGGATGTCGTGGACGTCGGAGGGCAGCCGGGCTTGGTGCTCGATCTGGTGGCGGGACCGACCCTGGGTCGGCTGATCGCGTCGGGGCCCCTGCCCGTGGAGGCCATCGGGCGCCTCGGGGAAGGGGTGTTGCGTGGCATGGCTCGGGCCCACGAGGCCGGCCTCGTGCATCGCGACCTCAAGCCGGCCAATGTGCTGCTGGAGATCACCGACGACGACATCGTGGCCAAGGTGGCGGACTTTGGCCTCGCACGCGACGTGCAGGGTTCCGGGGTGACGGCCACGGGGGCCTCCCTCGGGACCCCTCGGTACATGGCGCCGGAGCAGGTCCGGGACCCTCGCGACGTGGACGCCCGCTCCGACGTGTGGGCCCTCGGTGTGGTGCTGTACCAGCTGTGTTGTGGCCACGCTCCGTTCGACCGGGATGGCGACCTGCTCGAGCTGTACGGCGACATCGCTGCGGCCCGCTTCCAACCCCTCGTCGAGCGACGTCCGGACCTGCCGGAGCCCTGGCTGCAAGCGGTCGCCGCCGCGCTGCACGTGGACCGCCAGATGCGACCGACCGACGCCGCGGCGTTGCTGAGGCTGTGGTCGGAGGGGCCCTGTGGCCCGGTGCATGACGCGGTGCTGGCCACGGCCCGCTCGCTGGCGCCGACGATGGTCGACGACCAGGTACCGCAGCCCACATGGTCGGGGGGGGCACCTTCGACTCGGTCGGCGTCTCGGGTGGGGGCACGCCGGCTGCTGCTCCGTTCGCGACACCCGCAGAAGCGGACGAACCCGAGCCCTTCGTGCAGCCCCTGGCGCCGCTGCCAGAGGCCACCCGACAGGAGGAGCGTCGGGGGGGGGCGTCGCTGGCGGCGTGGGGCGTGGCTGGGGGACTTGGGCTGGCCGTGGCCCTGGTGGCCGTGGGCGTCGTCGTCGCCTGGTTGCTGTTCGTCCCGACACCCGGTCCCTTGCTGCCGCCGGTGGTGGTGGCGGTTCCCCCCGTTCCGGTCCTCGAGGCGCCCGCCCTTGCCGACTGGCCCGGGGCTCAGTCCGCACGGCGGGCGCACCAGGCCCTCCTCGATGGGGATGCGTTCCGGGCCCAGGAGCAGGCGGGCTACGTGGTCGCCGGGGCTCCTGTCGAGGACCCACAGCTCGTGATCATCGCCGCGCGAGCCGCCCGGTCGGAGCTGAGTTCGGTCTGGGAGGAGGTGGAGCGAGGACGCCACTTCGGCCTCGACCCGATCCAGGGGAGGCTCGCGGACGCCCTTGGGGACCCCGACGGGCACGATGCGGAGCTGATCGCCCACGGGCATCCCGCTGCCCTGTATGCCCGGATCCGCATGGGGCCGCGCCACGCTGCGAGGGATGCGGATTTGTTGGGGGCGCTCTGGATCGGTGTGGGGGACCGACGGCTCGTCGACCTGGCCCGGGCCCGGGTCGCGGAAGAGGCGGGGAGCGAGGACGGAGGGCGTCCACACCTGGACCGGGCCCTCGAGGGCGGGGACGTGCCCGAGCTCGTCCGGGCCCGCGACGCGCTCTGGTACCTGAACCATGGGCAGCCCGAGGCCGCGGCTGCGTCGATCGACGCGGTGATCGACGCGGTGGAGCGGCCCAGCTTCTTCACGTGGATGGTGCGGGCCGAGGTCGATGTGCGCCTTGGCCGTGCGGTTCGAGCCGCCGAGTCGAGCCGCAAGGTGGGCGGGCCCGCCACGCTCCGCTCGCTCCGCCGCATGCTTCGGGCCGACGGCCTGTTGATGGACGGGGAGGTGGCCGCTGGGCTCGAGGAAGCGCTGGCCGCCGAGGCCGACTTGAAGCGCTACGAGGGGTCCAAGGAGGTCAATGCGGTCCGGCTCGACGTGCTCACGGAAGTGGCGCGGCTGGGTGCGCTGGCGAAGGACCGCGCCACGGTGGTGGAGGCTCTGGCGCGGCTGCAGGCCCTCATCCCGTTGCAGCAGCCTCCGGCTCGGCAAGGCACCGCTGAGGTTCGCGTGGCCCTCGTGGAGGCCATGCTCCAGCAACTCGATGGGCGGTCCGGCCCCGTCCAGGTCCTCAGAGAGGTGCTCGAGGAGCGGGACGTCGGTTCGGCCCTGGAGCGTCGCGTTCTGGATGACATCGAGGCCCGCGCGCCGCTGCGGGTGCATCCGACCCAGCTTCCTTAGGCCTTCGCCCAGCTGGCGACGCGGTCCCACACGGCGTCTTGCAGAGCCTCATCGGAGGTGTGGGGAGCGGGGGCGCTCCGGACGCCGGCCTCTAGGTAGGTGCCGCTGGTGTGGCCGTGCAGCAGCAGAGGGACCAACACGGGGGCGACCTCAGTGGCGTCGCGGGCGCTGAGGGCAGCGAGGGCGCCGAGCCACGACAGCGGCCAGGGGAGTCCCCGGTGCAGACCGGATTCGACCCTGCCCGGGCAGAAGGTGGTGGCCACGAGATCGGGGCGGCGTCGCGCCAGGGCGCGGGCCCACATCACCTTGGCGGTGGTGGCCTGCAGGCCTGCCCGAAAGCCTGTGCTGGCGAAGCGGGCGTCGGGCAGAGGGGCCCGACGGTGGGTCGAGCCGCTGATGAGGGCCACTGGGGCGCCGTCGGGCAGCGTGGGGAGGAGGCGGTGCACGAGGCGGAGGGGGCCGAGCACGTTGGTGGCCCAGGTGAGGTCGACGTGGTCGGGGCCGTCGGCCCAGCCGTGGGGGACGGGGTGGGCGCTGGCCCGCAGGATGCCGGCGAGGTGCATGACGCCGGCGACCTCGGGGAGGGAGAGCCGATCGATGGCGGCGGGGTCCGACAGGTCCACCTCGAGGACCTCGACCCCGGGGGGGAGCTCGGTGGCGCGGGCGGGGTTTCGGGCGAGGGCCACGACGTCGTGGCCGAGCCGGACGAGGTGGTGGGCGGTGGCGACGGCCAGGGGGGAGGTCGCGGCGGTGAGGAGGAAGGGGGGCATCACATCCCGGAGAGGATGAAGGCGGTGCCGCGACCGACGAAGGTGGGGTAGGTGTCCAGGAGGTGGATGGCGAGGTCGGCGCAGCCATCTCCGTCCAGGTCGTCCGTGGAGACCAGGTCGTACACATTGGGGTTGGCGTCAACGACGTCCATGGTGAGGGACGCCTCGCCATCCAGGTCGATCTCGACGGGACCGCTCGTCTGTGTGGGAGGTAGCTGGCTTAGAAGCGCGACGCGCCACGTGGACGCGTCGCGGAAGGCCACCGCGATGCTGTGCCCTCCTTCGGGGTGGGACAGCACGTCGAACACGCCGTTCAGACGGCCTGATCCTGATTTGAGGACGTAGTCCATGTCGGCGCGCCGGAGCACGGCGCCCTCTGCGGCGTCGGAGACTCCGAGTTCGATCCAGAGCTCACCTGGTTCGGCGGGAAAGCTCACCACGACGTCGTCGAGGCCGTCGCCGTCTACATCTTCGCTGGCCACCCTGGGGTCGGGGTCGATGGTCTTGGGGTCGAAGCGCTCGCTGTCGATGATCAGGCGCGGTGTGGTCGGGGGGACGGTGTAGGCGTTGCCGGCCTGGCGCACCAGCCATGCCTTCTGGGTGTCGCCTCCGACGCCTCTGGACGCGTAGTCGTCGCCGTCGTCCGCGACCCAGAGCTGATCGGTGCCGTCGTTCGCGACGCGATGGGCGAGCTGGTGCGGCTGATGGGCAGGGGAGCCGCCTCCGAGACCGTCGTCGAATGTGACCGCGAGCTGGCTCGTGGCATGGTTGCTGAACGGATCGAGGATGGGCTCGACTGGCCAGTAGGTGACAGCCAGTGCGTTCCCCGCGGACTGGGTTCCTAGGATGAGCTGTGGTGTGGTGCCAGCCCCGATGAAGGTCGGCAAAACGATGGCGTCGAAGTCGATCTCGTTGTCGCCGTCGGGATTCAGGCTTCCATTCTCCACGACCCCAAGGGGCTCCCCCGCGTCATCCATGACGTAGGCTCGGGTGCCCGCCATCGCCACGATGTATGTCGACCCGTCCACGGTGGAGGACACGAGGTGGTTGATCGTCGCCCCGTCCACGCCGTCGGCGAGGGTCGTAGAGATCAGGCCCCCGGAGTACGTGAGGCGCTGCAGCGGCGAGCCATCGGCTGGGAACGCCACCAAGCCGGGACCTGGAACCCTTCCGATGCTGCCGTACAGCGAGAACGTACCGAGGGTCTGGGCAAGGGTGAGGCCTGTGGGGCCTCCTGTGATGCCGGAGAACGTGCAGATGGACGAACCCTGCCATCCCGGAGGCGTGGGGGGGCCGGTATCCCCGGTGGGTTGGCTCGACGTGTCGCCGGTAGGGGAGGTCGTGCCCGTCTCCCCGGTGGGCGTCGTGCCGGTCGCGGTGTCGCCGGTGGGGGAGGAGGTGCCCGTCTCGGGCGTGCCCTGGAAGGACGGCAGCTCCACCACGCAGCCGATCAGCATCAGCAGCCATGGACTCATCGGACCACCCCCCACACCACGCCAACCGTGGCGATGCCTGCGCCCCCGGCCAGCAGCCCCTGGCCGATGCGCACCCGGTCGTTGGCCCCCCCGGCCCGGGTGGCCAGGTCGTCGTAGGCGCTGCGCTCGGTGGCGCCGGACATGTCGTCGGCGAGGCCTCGGGCCTGGGCGTTGCTGACCCCTGCCAGGACGCCGCCACCGGCTGCGACGACCGCACCGGCGCCAGCGATGTACCAGGGGACCGGTCGCCGCTTGGGCTCGGGGGCGGCGGTCGGGAGCGGCTCGGGGATGACGACGGCCGGCCAAGGGATGGCGGTCCAGTCGCTGCGCCCCGTGGTGCCGGTCCACAGGGCATCGGGTGCTGCGACGTGGACCCGGGTGCCCGCGCCGAGGGCGGCCGACAGCACGTGGGTCAGCTCGACGCGGGCGGCTTCGTCGGCCAACGGCGGCAGCTCGGGCGCATAGGCGGACGGCACAGCCAGCACGTCGTCGATGTCGCTGTGGCGGAAGTACAAGGCGGTGGCCCCCACCTTGAGCCCGTGGGGCCCGGCGGACAGCGCGCCCGCTTCGGGCGGTGCGCCGTCGACCTCCCGGGGGGTGGGCACCACGAGCAGCGCTGCCGTGAGGGGCTCGGCTGCGTCGAAGATCGCTTGCTGATCGGCGGGGAAGCCGTCGTCCCAGGGGACGTCGGGGTCGTAGCCCTTGGCCACGGCGAAGGCGATGGCGGCCTTGGGCTCGTCTCCCTCCGCGAGGGCGAGGAGTCCAGCGGCGCGCTCGAGCTCGGCCCGCTCGTTCCGGGTGCCGGCGCAGCGGACGCGCTCGGCGGCCAGCCGCTCCCGGGCAGCATCGAGCTCGCCGTACAGCAGGTGACCCCGCACCGCCTTGGCGTCGACGTGCCCGGGGCTGCACACTGCGATGGGCTGGCCATTGCGGGACCACGGGGCGTGGGCACGGATGGCATCGAGGCCCATGGGCTCCAGGGAATCTTGCACGCCCGCTTCCCGCGCTCGCTCGACGGCATCGGAGGCGTCGGGGTCGTGCACGAGGGGGGTCGCGAGAGCGGCAGTCAGGATCCACAACATGGCGGCGAGTGTAACTGCCGTCGCGATGGGTCGTGGGCCTGCGCCGGTTCGTCAGCGTGGACAGGGGCCGCTGATGCTCAAGTCCCAGCAGAAGTGGACCTCCTGGCTCTCTTCCACCACCAGCCGTGCGACCCGCTTCACGTCGTCTTTGCGGAACTCCAGGCGATGGGCGCCCGGGGGAAGCTGACCGTTCCAAGGGGTGGTCCCTGCGGCCGCGCCGTCGATGGTCAAGGTGGCGCCGAGGGGGATGCTGCCGATGTGCACGTCGGAGACGATCGCGGCGGTGGGGGCCGCAGGCTCGGGCTCTGGCTCCGGTGGGGGCTCGGCGGGTGCCGGGACGGGCACAGGTACAGGTGGCGGCGAGGGCACAGGCTCCGGCGCGGCGAGCGGCTCTGGCGCAGCGAGCGGCTCCGGAGCGGCGGGCGGCTCTGGCGCGGCGGGTGGCTCTGGCGCGGGGAGGGGCTCCGGCTGGACGGCTGGCGCGGGCGCGTCGGGCACGGGGGAGGGGGGGGGCATCGCCATCTCGTCGAGGAGGCGAACCCCGACCACTGCCGCGAAGACCGTCGCCGGCAGCAAGACGACGAGCACCCCGAGGCCGAGCAGCCAGCTGCGACCGCCTGGGCTCGGCTCGTCGGGCAGCGCGGCGATGGCCTGCTGCAGCTCGGTCTCGGCCTCCCGCTGCACCGTGGCCGCCTTCGCGTCGGCCACCGTGGGGTCGCTGGGCTTCGGGCGCAAGGTGGGGCCGGTCTGGCCATCCATCGCCGCGAGGGCGTCGAGGTCCATGGTGACGCCGGTGGGCCGCTCCTCTCGCGGTCCACGCAGGGAGCGGGGCTTGGGGCGGTCCGGCAGATGGGTGGCGATGTCTTGCAGCTCCTCGAAGGCCTCCTGGGCCGAGGCGTGGCGCTGCTCGGCTCGGCGGCGGGTGGCCTTCTCCACGAAGTCGACCAGGGCCCCGGGCAGGGCGCCCAGGCGGCTGTCGCGGCCGTCGGGGTGGTCGAGCTCGGTGCTGTCGGCGCCGGTGCAGAGCGCGTAGATCATCGCGCCGACGGCGTAGATGTCGGCCCGGCCGTCGACCTGTCGGGCGCTGGCCCGCTGCTCCGGGGCCATGTAGGCCAGCGTTCCCATGATCGCGCCGGTGCGGGTGAGCCCCTGGGCGTTGGGGTCCGTCGCGATGCCGAAGTCGGTGAGGCGGGGGGCATCGCGCTCGTCGACCAAGACGTTGTGGGGCTTGACGTCCCGGTGCACCACGCCCGCGTCGTGGGCCGCCGCCAGGGCGTCGAGGACCCCCAAGCTCATGCGCACGACCCGGCCGGCGGGGAGTTGGCCGCTCAGCTCCAGCTCGTCTTGCAGGCAGTGGTCGAGGAGGGACATCACCAGGAAGACCCTGCCCTGCTCTTCGCCGATGTCGTGCACGGGCACCACGTGGGGGTGCTCGAGCTGTGCCATCACTCGGGCCTCTCGCTCGAAGCGGACCGCCGCCGAGGCCGAGCCGCGGTGGCGCTGGCTCAAGAGCTTGACCGCCCGTTCGACGGACAATCGATCGTCCCAGGCGCGCCACACCTCGGCCATGCCGCCCTTGCCGAGGGGCTCGAGCAGACGGTAGCGGCCGTCGGCGAGAAGGGTGTCGGGGGTGATGGGCTGCACCAGACGAACCTCGGAGGCGCTCAGAGCTGCGCCCGTATGCCGGCAAACGTGCGTGCGCGACCGAGCCTGCCAGGCGGGTTGCTGGCCCATCGGCGGCCACACCGGTACGACACCGGGATGACCCCTCACCTCGACTTCCTTCCCCTCGGCGGCACCGGCGAGATCGGCATGAACCTGAACCTGTACGGGTTCGGCGACCGGTGGTTGATGGTGGACGCGGGGGTGATGTTCGATCGCGTCCCGGGCGGGCGCTCGAAGGTGCTGTACCCGGATCCCTCCTTCATCGCGGCCCGGCGTCGCAAGCTGTCGGGCTTGGTGCTCACCCATGTGCACCAGGACCACCTCGGCGCGGTGGCCGACCTGTGGCCCCAGCTGCGCTGCACGGTCTACGCGACGCCCTTCGGCGCGGCGATGCTCGAGGGGCCGCTACGGGAGGCGAAGCTCCTCGACCAAGTACCGGTGCGGGTCGTGGAGGAGACGGCTTCCTTCGGGGTGGGGCCTTTCCAGGTGCGCCGCATTCCGCTGACCCACTCCACCGTGGAGATGGGCGCGCTGCACATCGACACCCCGGCCGGGCGCGTCCTCCACACCGGCGACTTCAAGATCGACCCCGATCCCGTGGTCGGCCGGACCTGCGACGAGGCCTCTCTCAGGCGGCTCGCCGGCGCCGACCTGTGCGTGTCGGACTCCACCAACGCCGATCAAGAGGGATGGACGCCCTCCGAGGGCAGCCTGGCACCGGGGCTGAGAGAGCAGCTGGCCGGGGCGACGGGGCGGGTGGCGGTCCCCATGTTCAGCACGAACGTCGCCCGCATCGAGACGCTGGCGCGCCTGGCCCTCGAGTTTGGTCGCGACGTGCTGTTCGTCGGGCGGTCCGTGGAGCGCACGGTGACCGCGGCGCGGAAGGCGGGCTACCTGCAGGACCTGCCGGCGGTCGTGCCCATGGGCCACTTCGGCTACCTGCCGCCAGAGCGTGTGCTCATGATCTGCACCGGGAGCCAAGGGGAGCCGGAGGCGGCCCTCTCACGGATGGCGTCCGGGGAGCACCGCTGGGCGTACCTGGAGCCCGGCGACAAGGTCGTCTTCAGCGCTCGCGCCATCCCGGGCAACGAACTCGCGCTGCAGCGGCTCCACATCCTGCTCCGTCGGGCGAACGTGGAGGTGGTGACCGCCGACGACGCACCCATCCATGCCAGCGGGCACCCTCGGCGGGACGAGCTGCGTCAGTTCTACGAGTGGGCCCGTCCCAAGGTGGTCGTGCCGGTCCATGGCACGCCACCGAAGCTCGAGGCCCATGCCGAGCTGGCGGAGTCCCTGGGCATCGATGCCGTGCGCCTGCGGAACGGCCAGCGGCTGCGGCTCCAGGGCGGACAGCTGTCGCTGGTGGAGCAGGTGCGAACCGGACGGCTGGAGCGGGTGGAGCGCCGCCGTGGCCCCAGCAAGCCGAGCCGGCGGGACCCCCGCAAGGGTGCCCGATGAACCCCGCCCCCTTCGACCCCCTCTCGGGGGCCCACCCGGAGGTGCGAGCCAAGGCCGAGGCCCTGGCGGCGTCGGGGGAGCTGTTGCGCCGCTTGCGTGCTCGCTACCCGGATCGCAACGAGATCAGCAACAACGCGCTGCTCTATGCCTACGCTCAGGACCTCAAGCGCACCTACATGAAGTCGTCGGATCCCCTGGGGAAGGTGCGGTATTCCGACAAGATCAGCAGCTTGCACCGAGCGCTTGGCCTGCACACCTACGCGGTGCGGGTGCAGGGCAACAAGCTCAAGCGGAAGAACGAGCTGCGGGTGTGCAGCCGGTTCAAGGAGCTGCCGCCAGAGTTCCTGTGCATGGTCGTGGTGCACGAGCTCGCCCACCTCCGGCATCGGGACCACGACAAGGCCTTCTACCGACTCTGCTGCCACATGGAGCCCGACTACCACCGGTACGAGCTGGATCTGCGGTTGTGGCTGTTTGCGGAGGCGCGTCTGGCGGGGTGAGAACCCTGTGTAGGATGCAGGCGTGAGCGAGCCCGACTGGAGCCAACGTCGAGACCAGCTGACCCGCGCCGTGCGCCGTCTGGGGTCGGGCTACGACGAGGCGATGGTCGATGACCTCGTCCAGCAGGGCATGATCCGGCTGATGCGCAAGCCGGAGGCCGTCAACGCTTCCTATGTGTGGCGCACGGCATGGTCGGTGATCTGCGACTTTCGACGCCGTCGACGTCGTCGACCCGAGCATGGCGACGCGGCGCTTCCCTTCGTGAAAGACGAGGGCCCGAGCCCCGCCGACACGGTCGTCGCCACCGATCTGAGGCGGGCCCTTCGGGACTGTCTCGAACAAGCTCCGGAGAGTCGGAGGGACGTGTTGACGTTGTACTTGGTGGGGCACGGCCCCACGGAGTGCGCCGACATGTTGAATCGAACCCTGAAGTCCTGTGAGAACGCCGTGTACCGCGGCCTCGACGCCCTCCGTGAATGCCTGCGCTCGAAGGGGGTGGCATGACCGACGAGCAGCTGAAGCAGGCGTTCCGAGATCCCGCGGGGTCCTCGGAGGAGGGCTGCGATCTCGACGCGATCTGGGCCGGAGCGGCGGGGGAGCTGGACGACGTCGGCCCTCTGCTGGCCCATCTTCGAACCTGCGGCGGGTGCGCGGAGGCCTGGGCCCTGGCGCGGGAGGCCCAGCTCGGGGCGAAAGCCGATGAGGACGCCCCGAAGGTCCACGTGCCTCCTCCCGCCAACCGCTCACTGGCTTGGGTGGCATTGTTGGCCGCGGCGGTCATGGTGTTCGTGGGTGTGTGGGCGCTGCAGAGCCCTCCAGGAGCCGACACGAATCCGCCGGTCTTCCGAGGCGACGGGGACGGAATCCAGGCTGGGGTGGGGCAGGGAGACGTGGCCGCGGGGCGGAGGCTGTGGTGGTCGCCGGTTCCCGACGCGGTTCGCTACGAGGTGACCGTGCTGTCGCCGGCCCTCGCCGTGCTCCACGAGGCCCGGACCGCCGAGTCCGAGGTGGTGGTGCCGTCGGCGGTGGCGGGGGGCCCCGTGGTGTGGCGGGTGACGGCCCGCAAGCAGGACGGCACGGCCGTGGAGAGCGACACCTTCCGCGCGGTGCTCCCGGAGGCGCCTCGGTGATGTGGCTGTGGGTGGTGCTGGCCTGGTCGGCCCCCGACGATGGACTATTGGGGTGCAGCGGCGAGCCCACCGAGCAGCAGCGGATGCGCTGCGTCTACATGCAGGGGCGCAAGACGGGGGCCTTCCCCGAGGCAGAGGCGGTGCTGCGGGCTCGGCCCGGACCGTGGGCGAAGCTCAACCTGGCCAATGTGGTGGCGGCCCAAGGTGGCGACGTCGAGCCTCTGTACCAAGATGCGGTGTCGGCCTTTGCCGAGGGCCCCACAGAGGGCGCCGTGAAGGGGTGGCTGGGGCTGCGCACGGTGTACGACCGCGCGGGACGAACCGAGGACGTGGACCGGGCCCTGGGCCGGGCCTGGGCGCTGGCCGAGGGGGACCCGGTGCTGACCGCCCGGGTCGACGTGGAGGCGGGTCGGACCTACTTTTGGCGGGAGGACCGGGAGCTGGCGGTCCGCTACGCCCGGCGGGCCCTGACGGTGGAGGGCATCGAGTACCAGACCGAGCTGGTGGCCCTGCACGTGCTGGCCGGGGTGTTGGTGGAGCTGGGGCAGCCCGAGGCCTCCTGGACCTTCTCCGAGCGGCTGGTGGCGCTGACCGCAGAGGCTGGCGATGCCTACGTCGAGAGCAACACTCGGATGAACGCGCTGCTGGTGGCCCTCGACCGGCCGTACCTCATCGAGATGGACCCTCTGGAGTATGCCCGGCGGTCCCTGGTGGTGGCCGAGCGCGGGGAGAATCCCTACGCCGCAGCGGGCCTGCGCTGTGCCATCGCCGAGCTCAGCGACGACGTGCCCGCCCTCGAGTCCTGCCTCGCCGACGTGCGGCGCCTCGAGGACCCGGTGTCGGAGGGGATGGCGCTGCGGGCCCTGGCCCTCCGGGTGCCTACCCGGGAGGCGGCGCAGCGACGCCTCGACGAAGCGGCTCCCCACGGGTAGGAGAGCCGCTTCGTGGAGGCCCAGATCGCCCACACGGGGGCAGCGGTGGCGTGGCGCTTTGGCGACGTCTCTGGCAGCGAGGAGGCGTCCCGGGAGGCCGTGCGCATCGTCACGGAGATGCGGGACGAGCACCGGGAAGAGCTGGCCCGGGCCGGCCACGCGACGGTGTGGCGTCCTGCGTGGGAGGCCCCTGCCGCACGCTTCCTCGCGGCCGGCGACCTGGCCAAGGCTTGGTCGTGGAGCGAGGCCATGCGGGGCCAAGAGCAGCGGGCCGCGGAGGGGCAGGCGGAGGCGGTGCCGTCCCTCGCCGAGGTGCAGTCCTCCCTCGCTGTCGACGAGGCTCTGGTGGCCTACGTGTTCCCCACCGAGCGGCTCTGGTCGGCGTGGGCCTGGGTGGTGCGGGCCGACCGGGTCGACACCGTGCCGATCGATGCGGTGGGCCTGGCCCAGCGGGTCGACGTGCTGCTGGGCATGGGGCGGCCGCCTCCCGAGGCGGTGGGCGCGCTCCGGAGCCAGGTGTGGACGCCGCTGGAGCCTCTCCTCGAGGGCATCGCCCGGGTCCGGGTCGTGCCGGATGGCCCCCTGCACCGCTTCCCGGTGGCGGCCCTGCTCACGGACGTCGACGACCCGGTGCCGAGCCGGACCGCGACGTCGACCCCGGTGCAGACCTCGGATGCGCAGGTGGAAGGCGTGCGCTCCCTCGTGGCCCCGACGGGCACCGAGCTGCCGGCGAGCCGTGGGGAAGGGGAGGCGTGGGTGGCAGCCTTCGGGGGCGCGCTGTTCGCCGACGACGCGGCCGAGCCGGAGGCCCTGGTCGGGCCGGAGGGGGTGCTCCACGTCGCGAGCCACGCCCAGGTGGAGCGGTGGGTCGGCCTGCCCCGGCTCCAGCTCGCCGGAGGGTGGGTCGACACCGAGCAGGTGGCGGCCTTGCCCCTGGACGGCAAGGTGGTGGTGTGGGCGGTCTGCGGCGGCTCCGACGGGCCCGTGTACGACGCCGAGGGCGCCTTCAGCCTGGCCCGCGCGGCGCGGCTCGGCGGGGCCCGCGCCGTCGTGGCGAGCGCGGTCCCGGTGCCGGACGGCCCAGCGGCCGAGGCCTTCGTCGCCCTGGCGGAGGTGTGGGCCGGAGGGGCCCGTCTCGACGAGGCGGTGGCCCAGGTCCGGCGAGAGCACCCTGAGGGCGCCTGGGCCCTGGAGGTGGTGGGGGACGGGTCGGTGCACGCGGTGGCCGCACCGCGCCGGCGCCTGAGGGTGGGCCGGCTGGGGTTCGCCCTCCTCGGCCTGTTGGGGCTCGCCTTGGGCCTCGCCGTGTGGCAGCGGGCCCCGTCCCGGTAGGATGATGCCCCCTGGAGGCCGAGATGGCGGACGAGCGCACCTTCGTGACCCTGGACGGCATCGGTGGCTCGTGGGGAGAGCCGGCCCCGGAGCGCAAGCGGGCGTCCATGATGACGCTGTCCGACCTGGTGGGCGTGACGGGGGCGTCGGGAGGCCCCAGCGACGACGCAGACTCGGTCAACACCTACGTGGAGCTCGACGACGAGCCCACCGAGGCCATCGAGCTCGGCTTCGACGAGATCCCCGACCGCATCGGCATCGCGGCCGCGCCCGGGCGCTACGAGCGCATGGAGCTGCTCGGCGTCGGGGGCATGGGCCAGGTCTACCGGGTGCGGGATGCTCAGCTGAACCGGACCGTGGCCCTCAAGGTGCTGCGTCCCGAGCTGCTGCGCAGCAAGAAGGCGATGCGGCTCTTCGAAGAAGAGGCCCAAGTGGCCAGCCAGCTGCAGCACCCTGGCATCATCCCGATCCACGACATGGGGCGGCTGCCCGACGGGCGCGTGTGGTTCACCATGAAGGAGGTCCACGGGCAGACCTTGGAAGACCTGCTGGTGGACCATCACCGGCGGGCGACCTGGGATCCGGTCGTGCTGCGGCGGCTTGTCGACGGGGTGCAGCGGGTGTGCGACACGGTGGCCTTCGCCCACGTGCGCGGCGTCATCCATCGGGACATCAAGCCGGCCAACGTGATGGTCGGGGCCTTCGGTGAGGTGCTGGTGCTGGACTGGGGTCTGGCGAAGGTGCTCGGCGAAGAACGCCTTCCGACGTCCCCGACGTCTGCCTTCGACCGGGTGACGACGACCCGCAGCCTGTCGGGGAGCAAGCAGACGCGGCAGGGCTCGGTGTCGGGCACCCCGGCCTACATGCCGCCGGAGCAGGCCCGGGGCCAGGTCCACAAGCTGGGGCCGCCGGCCGACGTGTACGCCCTCGGGGCCATGCTCTACGACCTGCTGGTGGGGCACCCTCCCTACGAGGCGGACACCGTGTCGGGCATGCTCGACCAGGTGGTGGCAGCGGAGCCCATCGTGCCGCCGGTGGCCGCTGCCCCGTTCCCCGTGGACGAGGCCCTGGACGCCATCGTGATGAAGGCCCTCGCGGCCCGCCCGGCCGACCGGTACGAGACCGCCGCGGGCATGGCTGAGGCCCTGCGGGACTGGCTCGACGGGGCCCAGAAGCGGGAGCGGGCCATGGCGCTCGTGGAGGAGGCCCGGGCCCGCAAGGAGGAGGCAGACCAGCTGGAGTCGAAGGCGAAGTGGCTCGCTCAGGACGCCAAGGCGTCGATGGATGCGGTGGATCCGCTGGCGGAGGAGTCGGCCAAGTGGGCGGGCTGGGCCCTGGACGAGCAGGCTCAGGCTGCTTTCGCCGAGGCCGGGCAGGCCAAGGCGGAGGCGACCCAGCTGCTGCGCTCGGCCCTCTCCCATGCCCCGGATCTGCCCGAGGCCCACGACGACCTGGCCGACGTGTTCCACGCCGAGCACCGACGCCTCGAGAAGGAGGGGCTGACCGCGGAGGCCCGGGACGTGGAGGTTCAGCTGCGGGCCCACGACCGGGGCCGCTACGCTGCCTACCTGATGGGGACGGGGGCGGTGACCCTGGTGACCGACCCCCCGGGCGCCGAGGTGGCCCTGTACCGGTACGAGATGGTCCGGCGGCGGCTGCAGCCGGTGTTCGTGAAGGACCTGGGGGTGACGCCCCTGCGCAAGGTGCCACTGCCGATGGGGAGCTACTTGCTGAAGATCCGGGCGCCGGGCTTTCAGGAGGTGCTGTACCCGGTGTTCATCGAGCGGCAGCAGCACTGGGATGGCGTGCCGCCCGATGGGGTGGAGCCGCTGCCGATCTGGCTGCCGAAGGAGGGGCTGCTGGACAAGGATGATGTGTACGTGCCCGCCGGGTGGTTCCTGGCCGGGCACCGGACCCATCCGTCGGCGTTGCCGTGGGGGTGGCGGTGGGCGGATGGGTTCCTGATTCGACGCTTCCCGATGACGTACGGCGAATACGCAAAGTTGCTCTCCTGGTCTCTAGTCGCACGGGGGCCGGAGTCGATTGAGCCTCTTGTTTTCGCCTTTGAGCTGAAGGATGCCGAAGGAAACAGGGTTCGCCAGTTTGAGGTGGCTGACGGGCGTGTCGTTCAGAGGCCGGACGGCGACGGCTCCCTTCCAGCTGCACCCACACCTGTTTACTGCGTTGACTACGACAGAGCGGTCCGGGTATCGGAGGCCTTCGGGATCGCCCGTGGTGGCCCAGGCTGGAGCTTGCCTGAAGACCTGGTCTGGGAGAAGGCGGCGCGCGGTGTCGATGGGCGTTCCTTCCCATGGGGTGAACATCTGGATGCCACATGGGCGTGGAACTTCCACAGCTTCATTGTGCCCGAGATGCAGCGCGTTGGCGCCTTCTCGGCTGATGTGTCGCCGTACGGCATCCGGGACGTGTCAGGAGGAATCACGGATTGGGCGCATGCGGCCATTGGACGCCCAGCTACCAGGGGCGGGGCGTGGAATAGGAAAGACGACGCATGCGCGACCTTCTTTCGCTGGATTCCACCTGCGGGCGCTGGCGCGAATGCCTCCAATGGAGCCAGGTTCTCGATTCGTCTTGAAGTCTTTCTCCATTCCCATTGAGGGGATTGCGCTGCTCTCACCGTTGGTCCTCATGTAGAAGCCAGGAGGTATTGATGCGGTGGATTGTGGTGGCGTTGACGGCGACGGCGATGGCTTGTGGCGTGGAAGGCGCCGATGTGGAGCAGGTGGACGCCGAGCAGAAGATGTACGACATACAGCTGAGCGCCCCCGTGGTCACCAGCACCACCACCACCGTGGACTGCAGCGAGGCCCCCGCGAAGTACAGCAAGAAGTGCCGGGGACCTGGCGGTGGCAACTTCGAATCGACGGCCGGCGGCTCCCCCAACATCCACCCCGGCGACTGGATGCCCTTCGAGCTGCGTACAGGCACGGTCTGGGCCACCACCGGTGAGCGCGGCGGCCTCGAGATCTCCCTGGACGGCGGCAAGACCGTCTCCACCTACATCGACGGCGCCGACGACTTCGACGACATCACGTTCGCCGACGAGCTCGACGAAGACGCCGAGGGCATGTCCAGCGTGCAGGTCTTCCTGACCGACAGCGAAGGCACCATGTACGCCGGCGGCGAAATCGCCACGTTCGGCGCCTACGGCGAGGACCTCGAAGGCAAGGGGGTCCGCTGATTTTCCTGGTGCGATCGCCCCATTCGGGGTGAGAAGATTTCGGGGCGAGGGCGTTGTTCCTAGAGAACGACCCCTCGCCCTTTCTCATTTCGGGAGATGACCCTCACATGACCCCGGCCCCTTCGAACCCCCCCGAAGCGGTCCCGGTGGCCCCACCGCCCCTGGATCACGACTACCGAGCGCTACGAACCCGCCTCTCCTTTGCTGTGCGCAAGGTGTGCCCGGGCTGGCTGCGCTCCCACCACGACGACCTGGTGCAGCAAGGCATCCTCAAGGTGCACCAGCGCTACGATGGCATCCCGGTCAACAGCACGCTGCTCTACCGGGTCGCCCACTCGGTCATCGTCGACGAGATCCGGCGGCAGAAGCGGCGGCAGGAGATCGCGATGACGCCGACCACGCCCGAGAGGGTGGCGGGTCCGATGCACAAGACGCCGGAGGCCCGGGTGCGGGGGGCGATGACGGGGGATGGGATCCAGAGCTGCCTGGCGCTGCTGTTGGAGGACCGGCGGCGGGCAGTGACGCTGTACCTGTTGGGGCACTCGGTGCCGCAGGTGGCGGAGCAGCTTGGGTTTTCGGCCAAGAAGGCGGAGAACTTGGTGTTTCGTGGGATGAAAGACCTGCGGAAGCATCTAGAGTCGAGTGGGCTGAAGCCGTAGGCTCGCGTGGGCGCGCCTTGGTGGACGGGCTCCCTGGTAGACCGGAGTCCAGGGGATCACGGAGAGCGCTGAGGCCTCGGAGCGACGCAGAGGGCCTCGTTCGGCGCCTCCTATGCGGACGGAGAGGCTGGAGGGGACACGGCGCCCGGGTGCTTCCGGGGGCCGTCGGAGACACGGTGAGCGGGCGCCCACGCGGGCCGGCCCAGGACGGTGCGGGCTTCCTTTCCGTGGCAGTGCGGGGGTGGGAGCTCCCGCGGACCGGCCCAGGCGACTCGAGCCCCCGACCTACGGGTTGACGAGGGGCTTCGCCCCTTCTGATCCCCACCGGTGGGCCCCGCCCCCCTGGCCCCCCCGGGCAGGCGCGTCGCTGGTGTTGGCAGCGTCCGATTCCACCTCGGGTGGGGGGCGCTGAGGCGGGTGGAGCTCCTTCGCCGCCCACCCGGGTGGGGGCTGGGCTGGTGGTAGGGGGGCTTGCGAACACGGTTCACGCCCCTTAGATCCCCCGCGTTCGAAGGAGGTTTCATGCTCGACCGCTGGCTCGACCGCGACGACCTGACCGACGAGGACCTCCGTGAGCTCACCGCCGAGGAAGAGGTGATGGACTGGATGACGGGCAGCCCGGCGGCGCCTGCCACCCCCCGTCCGGGCTGGCTTCCCGAGGGCCGGGAGCTGTCCGACCCAGAGCCCCGAGACCACGGGCCGCCGCCTCCTGCCTCGACCCCGCCCTGGGGGCTGGTGGTGTCCGGAGCCTTCGCGGTCGCCGCGCTCGGCGTCATCGGTGTGACGGGCGTGGCCTCGCTCGCCGTGGGCTTCTTCCTGCTCTGATGCGCTACCGGACCTGCCACAGGGCGTCGCAGAACCAGCGCTTGGCGTCCATGTAGCGGTCCTGAATGTCGAAGCCGCACACCTCGGCGAGATCGGTGATGTCGCTCTCCAAGTACTTGTAGCTGTACTCGGTGTGGATGGGCTCCCACGGCTCGAAGTGGAAGGTGGTGCGCAGGGTCTCGATGCGCACCTCCTGGGCTTCGAGGCTCATCAGGTAGGACTCCATCGCGCCGGTGAACACGTTGTAGGTGCCGAAGTGGCGCCACTTGTCGACGTCGAAGTCGCCGCCGAGCTCGCGGTTGATGCGGGCCAGCAGGTTGAGGTTGAAGGCGGAGGTGACGCCCTCGCTGTCGTTGTAGGCGCGGAGCAGCACCTCGATGTCCTTCTTCAGGTCGAAGCCCACCAGCAGGTGGTCGCCCTTGGTGAGCCCCGACCAGATGCGACGCAGGAAGGCCCGGGCCCTCGGCTTGTCGAAGTTGCCGATGTTGGAGCCGAGGAAGAGCACCAAGCGCTCGCGGTCGTCTTGCTGCGAGAGCCACCGGAGGCCCGCGACGTAGTCGCCGACGACCCCCTGGAAGGGCAACCCCGGCAGGGCCTCGGTGCAGGCGGCGTGGCAGCTGGCCATCGCGCCCTCGGAGATGTCGATGGGCACGTAGCGCACGTTCGCACCGGCATCCCGAAGGTGCCGGAGCAGCAGGAAGGTCTTGGTGCCGTCGCCGGCGCCCAGATCCACGACATCGAGGGTGCGGCCGGCGAAGCGCTTCGCCAGCTCGGCGCCGCGGGCGATGAAGATGTCTCGCTCGAGGTCGGTCGGGTAGTACTCGTCGAGGGCCATGATGCGCTGGAAGAGCCGGCTGCCTTCGTCGTCGTAGAACCAACGGCTGCTGAGGCGCTTGGGCCGCTCCGACAGACCGGTGAGCACGTCGAGGGCGAACTCCGCCTGGACGGACTCCGCGGTGGTGGGGGACAGCACGTGCCAGGTCATCGAGGGCTCCGGACGGGGGGGGAGGGGAGGGACCTTGGGGCCCGACTCTTACTCTGACGGCGGGACGACGGCCGTCAGGGTGCGACGGGTCGTCTGCTCGGCGCCCGGCAGCTTCACGACCTGCTCGCTGATGAGCTCGGTGATCGCGCCGGTGGGCACGTGCACATCGACGGTGAGGGTGGTGGTGACCTCCCCGTTCATCTCCTCGAGGGCCATGCGCACCTCTTCCTCGGGCATCGCGCCGTCCATCATCTTCATGACGGCGGGGACGAGGGCCTCCATCGGGACGGTCTCGGTGTTGACGAAGTGCACCCGATCGGGCCCTGGGCGCTCGGGGGTGATGCGCCCCTTGGCGGGAAGGGGGAAGCCCATGGGGCTCGGGATCTGCGTCTCGTAGTCGACCGGCGCGGTGGGGAAGCTGCCGCAGGTGAAGTTGAACAGCGGGTACAGATCTCGGGTCACGCTGCCCTCGATCATCGCGGGGTTGGACACCATCTGCCGCATGTTGGCGATGACGGCCTCGGGGGCTCCCTGCTCCTTGAGCATGCCTCCGAGCTCCTCGGCGAGGGCCGCGAACAGCGGCTGGATCTCCTCGGTGTTGGCGAGGTTCATGGTCATCGACTCGGTGAAGTACTGGATCTTGGGCTTCACCGTCCACGCGTTGGCGGCCTCCACCATGCGCTTGGACACCGGATCGTCGCTGTCGATGGTGATGTCGTTGCCGAGCTCGAAGGTGAAGGTCTTGGGGGTGACCTCGAGGACCGACAGGGTCTGGGTGCCGGTCGCGGTGCCTCCCTTGCGCTCGCTCTTCACCGTCCAGGTGTGGTCGGTGCCCGCGGTGTAGGGGCAGGGGAGGTCGAGGAAGTCCATTCCGGCGGGGCGTCCGATGGACATCTCGCCGTCGTCGGCGACGGGGGCGGCGGTCTCGGCGGGGGCCGCCGTGGGCGGGGCCGACTCGACCTGATCCTTCTTCTTCTTCTTCTTCCCGGCGTGGGCGGGGGCGGCGATCAGCAGGGAGAGGGCCAGGGCGGCCAGCAGGGTGCGGGTCATGGGGACTCCAGGGAGGCGGGCAGCGTACCGCACCCCGGATCGGGGCGGTGTCAGCGCCTTCGCGTCAGGGGCGCCCAGCCCCAACCCGCCTGGGGGGCCGTGGCGTCCGTGGCGGTGCAGCCGCAGCTGCCGGCCCGGTAGGTGAAGGCGGCGTCGAGGCCGTCGCAGTCTTGGTCGATGCCGTCGTCGGGGATGTCGAGGGCGCCAGGGTGCCGGCTGGGATCGTCGTCCGCACAGTCGACGGCGCGGTCGTACCCGTCGGCGTCCCGGTCGTCGTCTCGTCCGTCGCAGTCCTGGTCGATGCCGTCGTACCACTGCTCCTCGGCGTCGGGGTTCACGGCGGGGTCCGCGTCGTTGCAGTCGCCCCCTTCCGCCGCCGCGCCGGCAGGCGGGTCGCAGGCCTCGAGGGTGGTGCCGCCGTCGCTGCCGAAGCCGTCGTCGTCCGCGTCGACGGGGAAAGAGAGCAGCCCAGTGGTGTCGTCGTCGAGGTCGTCGGCGGTGCCGTCGCAGTCCTCGTCGACGTCGTCGGGGTCGCACACCTCGGGGGCGTCGGGGTTCACGTCGCTGCGGGTGTCGTCGCAGTCGGTGGGGGCGTCGGTGGCCCCCGGGGGGCGCTCGCAGGCCGTGACGAGGGTGCCCGTGAAGTCGTCGCCGTCGTCGTCGACGTAGTACGCATCGCCCCCCGTGAGATCAGGGTCGTCGTCGTCGACGAGGGTGTCGCAGTCGTCGTCGATGCCGTTGCAGGCTTCGCTGGCATCCGGGTTCACGGCCGGCAGGACGTCGTCGCAGTCGTCGGGGTTGTCGGCGGTGCCGGGGGGGACCTCGCAGGCGGACCCTTCGGTCGTGGGGTCGCCGAAGCCGTCGTCGTCTCCGTCCGCCCAGAACGAGATGGCGGGGGGGCCGTCGGGGTCGTCGTCGTCGACGAGGGTGTCGCAGTCGTCGTCGATGCCGTTGCAGACTTCGCTGGCATCGGGGTTCACGGCGGGCAAGGCGTCGTCGCAGTCGTCGGGGTTGTCGGCCGTGTCGGGGGGCGCGGTGCAGGCCGTCTTCGGCTCGAGGGGGTCGCCGAAGCCGTCGCCGTCGAAATCTCCCCAGAAGTCGTCTCCACCGACACGGTCGTCGTCGTCGTCGTCGACGAGGGTGTCGCAGTCGTCGTCGATGGTGTTGCACACTTCGTCGGCGTCGGGGTTCACCGCGGCCGCGCTGTCGTCGCAGTCGTCGGGGTTCTCGACCGTCCCTGGAGGCTGCGTGGCGCCGATGGTCACCGCGTCGGGGTCGCCGAACCCGTCGCCGTCGGTGTCGTCGTACCAGGCCATCTCATCATCGTCGGCGGCGTCGATCAGGCCGTCGCAGTCGTCGTCGATGCCGTTGCCGGGGACCTCGGGCAGCCCAGGGGCCACATCGGGGTCGGCATCGTCGCAGTCGCCGCTGATGCCGACCAGGCCGGCCGCGAGGCAGCCGATGGTGGGGGCCACGATGGCGCCTACGCCATCGCTGTCGCCGTCTGGCCAGACCAGGTGGGGGGCCCCCTCGGACCCGTCGGAGGGAGCGCAATCGTCGACATCGACCACGCCGTCGCCATCGCTGTCGGGTTCGGCGCCGGGCCCGCCGGTGGCCCCAATGTCGGGGGGGGTGCCGTCGGCCTCGAGGGGGCCGTCGCCAGCATCGATCAGCGGGGAGCCTGGGAGCAGGGCGTAGTCGGCACGGTCGCAGCCCGGAGAGCCGAGGTTCACGACCTGGGGGTCGATGCCGGTGGTGTCGGTGGCGGCGAGGGCGAAGGTGGCGTCCCCCGCCATGTTGTTCCAGAACCAGTCGTAGCCCGTGGTGAGGGTGCCGTTGCGCGGGTCATAGGCCTCGACCCCCGCTTGGTCGGCCGCCAGGCTGTTGGTGACCTCCCAGGCGCCATCCTCGACGAAGACGGCCGCCCCTCGCGTGAGGCCCGTGTTGGCGACGAAGGTCTCGTGTTCCAGGGTGCCGCTGGCCGACCGGGTGGCAATTGCGCCCCCACTGTTCGTGCCGTTGTTGCGTACGTAGATGTTGCCGCCGCCGGTGGCCGCCACGCTCTCGACATACACGGCGCCGCCATCCTCGGAGACGTTGTCGCAGAACAGGTTGCGGGTCCATTCCGTCCCGGCGGACAGAATGTGCATGGCCCCGCCGTTGTCGACCGAGGTGTTGCCCTGGAAGGTGCTCTCGGACACGAGGCAGTCGCCGTCGCTGCAGGCGATGGCGCCCCCGAGGCTCGCGGCGATGTTGCTGGTGAAGGACGCGGCCCGCACGGACAGGACGGTTCGCTCGCTGTGCACCGCCCCGCCGTCTTGGCTGTTGTTCTCCGTGAAGCTGCCTCCTTCGATGGTGGCCGCTGCGTCGACGGTGCGGAGGCCCCCACCGGTCCCCGTGGCCGTGCTCCCGGTGATGGACACGCCCTGGAGGTAGGTGGTGGCGTTCTGAGCGAAGAGGGCGCCGCCGTTGGTGGCGCTCCCACTGGTCAAGGCCCCTCCGACCATCGAGATCGTGCCCCCGAGCACGTAGATGGCCCCTCCATCTCCATCGGACTGACCCCCTGTGAACGTGGAGTCGAGCAAGACCACGTCGGAGTCGCGCGCATGAAGCTGGCCGCCGTCGTCAGAGACGCTGATGCCCTCGCTGGTGGTGCGCTCCATCCACAGGGTGCAGTCCTCGACGAAGACCAGACCCCCGCCCTCGTTGGCTGGGGTGCCGCCGTCGATCAGGGCGACGTCGGTGAGCACGACGGTGCCGCCCGAGCACCACACGGGGGGGCGGCCTTCCCCATCCAGCGTGAGGTTGGACAGCTCGATCGTGTTTCCGGGGTACGCCTCGACGATGGCGCCGTTGCCTCGCCGCACCAGGATGGTGTCCGGTCCGCTGCCGATCACGGGGACGCCGAAGCTGGTGAAGCCACCCGGGATCGTCCAGGTGCCTACGGCGATATGGATGGTGTCGCCGGGGCTTGCATCGCCGATCGCGTCGGTCAATTCTGCATAGTCCCCGGGCACCTCGAGGGTCGTTCCGGCGAATGCGGCGGCGATGATGGCGGAGGTCCACAACATGGATGCCCCCATTATCGGCGACAGCGCACGCCTGTGAAGGGCACGGTTTGATCTACACGGGCTTGGGTGCTGGTGACCCCGTCGTAGCGCCGCCACGCGAGGCCGCCGGATCCGCTCGCGCGCCACTCCAGCTGCACCGCTCCAGCCTCCCAGGTCCATGGGGGTTCGTCGATGCCCAGCAGGCCCCCCCGCCCGGCACAGTACGCTGCTGCCGCCTTCCACGACAGCCGGGTCACGGGGCCGGGAGGAGGGCCGTCGGTCCAGTCCCGCAGGTAGCCTTGGTCGGCCGCGCCTCGGGCGATGGCGGCCTCTCGACCCCAGTCGGGATGGGTGCCGACGAAGCTGGCGAAGGCTTGGTTGGAGACCAGCTTCGGCGGGGCGGGTGGCGCCTTGGTGGGCTGGGGCTCGGGGCTGGGGATGGGGGCGGGCCGCTCGGGTGGGGCGGGGAGGGCGATCTCGACCGCTTCCGGTGGGGCGGTCAGGCCAATCTCCAGGGCGCGAGCCACCGACGCGTCGCACCCCTCCGGGCACGTGTCGGTCGCGGTGCAGTCCGGTGGGGCGCCATCGCAGGCCCCCCGCTGCACCACGAGTTGGTGGGGCCCGGGGAGCAGCGACGCCGTACCGGTCCCGTCGACCAAGTCCACCTTGCCCTCATCGATGCGCACGAGGGATGCCCCGGGTGCACGGACCGTGATGGTCACCGGGGCTGGAGGGGCGATGGGAAGGGTGAGCTCCGCCGCCCCCATGCCCTGCGGCACGACGAGGTCCACAGGAGAGATCGAACACCAGGGCGGGCAGTCCGACGGGCAGTCCCCGCAGTCGACGCCGTAGACGACCTCGGCCTGCAGCCGGCGGCCGATTGGCTCGGGCCCCACAGCGATGGGGCCCACCCCTTGGTACGTGGCGCCCTCTAGACGAACCCTGAGGGGGGCGTCCGCGGCCAGTGGTCCATCGGGACCGACGGGGCGCAGCACGACCTCCCGCATCGCGGGGGCGGCCACGCGGCTGGACCACCAGGAGACGCTGGCGGCACCTGCGCAGATGGCCCCCATGGCCACCAGCATGCTGGCCACGATGAGGGCGCCGCGGCGAGGGGGCGGGGGAGGCCTCGGCGGCGGAATGCTTCGGGCGCGCACCGGTGCCTCGCTGGAGGCGGGGGTGGGTCGACGGCGGCGCAGATCGTCGGTGCTGGGCTTGGGGGTGTCGGCGCTGGGGCGACGGGTCGCCCGGGGCACCGTGGGCTCCCGGGCGACGGGATCGTCCGGGTACAGGTACGCGAGGAGGTCCTCGGCGCTCGCGAAGCGGGCGTCGGGCTCGACCTGAAGCAGCCGCCGGACCGCCGCCATCACCCGTGGAGGAAGGGTGGGGCGCAGCTCTTCGAGGGACACGTACTCGCCGTCGACGATCGCCGTGTACACCTGCACGATGTCAGGTTTGTCGAACGCGACATGGCCCGTGAGCATCTCGTAGAGCAGTGCGCCGAGGGACCACAGATCGGAGCGCTGATCGACCTTGGCGCTGTCGCGCACCTGCTCGGGCGACATGTACTCGGGGGTGCCCATCAACACGCCGCTCTGAGTGGCGCTGCTCTTGAGGATCTTCACGAGACCGAAATCGGTCACCTTCGGCACGGTGCGGCCGTCGAGCTGCTGCAGGAGGATGTTGGCCGGCTTGAGGTCCCGATGGACCACCCCGTCCCGATGGGCGGCGGCCACCCCCTGGGCGATGCCTCGGAACAGCTCGAGGGCTTCCCTCGGGGTCAGCGCGCCATGGTCGACCAGACGGCGCTCGAGGTTGGTGCCCTCGACGTACTCCATGACGAGAGCGACCCCCTCGGGGATGTCGAGGATGTCGGTCACGGCCACCACGTTGGGGTGGCGAATGGATGCCTGGACCTTGCCCTCGGCCAGCAGCCGCCGTCGGATGTCGGGGGCGGCCACCCTGAGGATCTTCAGGGCGTGCAACGAGTCGAGCACCTCGTGCCGGGCCAGGTACACCGTGGCCATCCCGCCCTCACCAAGCACGCGCTCGATGGTGTACTTGTCGAATGAGTCTCCGGGATCCACCGTGCTGCCGCCCTCCGCATTCGGGAGCCTACCGGATCACTGTGGGATCACCCGAAACTCGACCCGCCGGTTCGTGGCCCGCCCCTCGGCGGTGCCGTTGTCTGCGAGAGGCCGTGACGCGCCGAAACCACGTGCGTCGAGCTGCTCAGCTGGTACACCTCGGGCGATGAGGGCCGCCACGATCGAGGTCGCGCGGCGACGAGAGAGCTCGTCGTTGTAGGCAATGCCGCCGGTGGGGTCGGCGTGTCCGTGCACCTCCACGCGCTGAATCGTGGGGTCCGATGTGATCGACGCCGCCACCTCCTCCAGCACGTCGGCGTAGGCCTCTCCGGCCACATCCTCGTCGAGGCCGAACCGCACGTCGATGAGCTCGAGTCCGGTGGCGGTGGCGCGGACTCTGGCGGGCACGAGCTCGAAGCGGGCCATCGGCAGGTCGCCTTCGAGGGGCACCTCCACCACCAGCCGCTGTGCGGCGAGGGCCTCCCCCGGGTCCACTGACAGCTCCCACGCGCCGGGGGGCAGCGCCAAGAGGCCGTCGCCGTCGACGGTGACCGGGTCGATCCGACCCGGGCCATTGGCCGTGACCGTGGCGGACACCGGTGCGCCATCGTGGCGAACTTCGATCGGGACGGGCCTGGGGAGTGCCGTGACCTCGAACCAGTGTTCGTCTTGTATGGAGAGAGGGGTCGGGCGGGTGACCTCGAAGCCCGGATGCACCGGCGCGACGGCTCCGACCAGCGTGGTGGACTCCGGTCGTCCTTCCGCGACCGGCACGATGGCCGTGCCTGCTTCGTCGGTCACGGCGACCGCGGTGCCGTCGCGATGGATGGGCACGCCCGCGATGGGGTGCTGGCGGCGGTCGACCACGTGGACCAATGCGCCGGGCACGGCACCGATGCGCAAGCGGACGACCTCGGGGGGACGGGTTTCCTCTGGAAGGTCGACGTGGGCCTCCGCCAGGCCGGTAGGGGCGCTGACGAGGAGGTCCCAGGAGCCGGGGCCGAGGGCCATGCGGACGGGTCGGCGGGCCTCGACGACGGGGCGCGGCTCCACCGAGCGGGGGCCCGAGGCGTAGACGAGGGCAGCGTCGAGGGGGGCACCGCTCTCCACGACGAGATCGATGACGCCGGCCGCCCAAGGCAGCTGAACGTCGACGGCGACGCCCGCCGCAGAGACATCGGCGGAGCGAGACACCGCCTGGTGGTGGGGGTGGCGCACCTCGAGGTCCGTGGCCCCTGTCTGGAGTCCGGAGACGCGCACCGAGCCGCCCGACGCCGTGATCAGGGGTTGGCCGTCGACCCACAGCTCTGCTCCATCGACCGGCTGGCCTTCGGGATCGGTCACCGTCAGGGTGAGCGAGCCCTCCCCGGCCCCGTCGCCGAGGTGGAAGTCGACCCGGGTGCGCATGCCGGGGTCAGGGCGGGAGGTGGCCCAGGCCACTTCCATGCCGCTGGGGTGGGTGGCGAGCACCTCCCACTCGCCGCTGGGCAGGTCGAGGAAGGTGCGTCGACCGGGGGGGCCCAAGGGGCCGCCCGCGTAGGTCGCTGGGCCCGCAAAGGCAACGAGGGCGTCGGCGGGTCCGGTGCGGTCCCGGGCGGCGACCTCCATGGTGCCGGGATTCCAGCGGATGGGAAGCGTCACGACTTCCAGGCCGTCGTCGAGTTGCAGGGTGCGTCGCACGGCGTCGAAGCCTCGCCCTGTCACCTCGATCTGCGCGGCGCCCACGGGCAAGTCTTCGAGGCGCAGGCTGCCGCCTGTGGCCGTGGTGCCGACGGGTTGGCCGTCGAGGGAGACGTTGGCCCCTCGGATCGGCGTCCCTTCCACGTCGCGAACGTCGACCCACAGGCTCGCAGGGCCTCCCTCTCTCGGGTCGGCGCCCAAGAGCACGAAGGCGGCCTCGACGGGGACCGGGCTGTTCGGCCCGATGTCGAGCTCTCGCTCCTGGAGTCCGTGGGCGGGGCTGGTCAACGCGAGGGTCCACGCGCCGCCGCCGAGCTCAATCAGGCTCTCGCCGCCATCGCCGAGGGGAAGGGGAGGCAAGGCCCGTGGACCGTCCACCAACACGAGGCCATCGGAGACGGGCCCTGAGGGCCCCCGTGCCGTGACCCGCACGGTGCCCGGGGCGTAGTACAGCGCAATCTCGGCCTCGGCCGATCCGCTGGTGAGGTCGACGGTGGCGTCCTGCACCTTGAAGCGCTTGCGACGGACCTCGACCTCCACCGCGCTCTCCGGAAGCCCCTCGACGCCGATGGTGCCGCGGGCGGCCGTGCCGATGGACACGCCATCGACCCGAAGCTCCGCCCCAGAGATCCCCCGCCCTTGGGGGTCCGAGAGGGTCAGCGCCAAGCTGGCGTCGCCGGTCTGGGGGAGCAGCACGACCTCGAGGTCGACGGCCTCGACACTTCGTGGAAGGACCTCGATGCTGCGCCGCTGACGGCCGAAGCCCGGCGCAGACACCTCGAGAATCCACACGCCGGGGACGAGGTCGGCTCGCAGTTCCAGGGGGTCGGGGATCGGGATCGATGTAGGGCCCGTCAGAGTGAGCTCTGGTGCGATCGCCGACCCGTCGCTCGCAGCGACCTGGACATGCAAGGGCACGGTGGCCCACGGCAGCACCAGGCGTTGCTCCGCTTCGGGCAGCGAGGCGTCGCCGAGGCCGCGCGCCGAGACTGTGCCCGAGCCGCCCACGGGCACCTCGACGCGGCCGTCGACACCGGCGATCACGTCCATCCCGTTCGACAGCCGGACCGTGGCCCCAGATACGGGTCGGCCGTCAGGGTCCACGATGCTCAGGGTGCGCTGGGTGGCCACGGGCTCGGGCTCAGGGGGAGGGGGAGGCGCCCAGCGGTAGGTGACCCCGACGGACGCACGCAGCTCGGGGGCCCCGACGCCCCCCACGACGGCGCGGGAGAGCAGCCCCGTCAGGGCCACGTGCTCCGATGCCTCCCAGCCCCCATCGAGGGCCAGCTCGACGGGAAGACCTCGTCGCTCGCGAATGGCAGGCTCGAGAGGTGCTTCGGCCCGCAGCGACACGCCTGCCCCGACGGTCTGGACCCTGCCGCCGATCCGCGCCGCCCCCCCGAGCTGCAGGCCGCCCACCGCAGCGATCTCGTCGACGTTTCCCTCGTGGGCGGCCCAGGTGCTGCCGAGGAGCTCCAGGGTGCCGGGACCCGTGTCCGCGGCGACTCGACCCGCCACGCGGCCGTGAGGGACCACCCGGCCGCTGCCGGTGTACCGCAAGGGGGATCCGGACGGAAGCGAGGCCCCCAGCCCAGCAGAGAGCTGTCGGGGCCCCTCGCCGAGCACGCCCCACGCGGTGGCCCGGAGGTCGCCCAGCGACGGTGCGCCTGCACCGACATCCGATGTGGCGCCAAGGCGAAAGGGGAGGGAGGCGCTGGCGCCAAACCAGGGAAGAAAGCGGGCAGCGACCTGGGCCCGCGCGAACGCGGCATCGCCCACGAGCGCGGTGGCGGCGGTGTCGGGCCCGGTGCGCACGAGGCCGCCCACGATTGCACCTGCTCGCACGGATCCGGCCCCGGTACCGGCGGGGCCTCGAGGCGCAGCGGGCACCAAGCCGGTGCTGCCTTCGCTGTCGGAGGCAGGCAGGCCGGAGCCGTCGGCGTCGAGGCCGGCGGCGAAGGCGATGGGGGTGAGCAGAAAGAGGAGCACGGTGCAGGTCCGGAGGGCGGGAGTCTACCCCGGGCGGCGACCCTCAGTCGGTGCTCGAGTCGGTCGACGTAGTGGTGGCGTCGCCCGTGTCGCCCGTGTCGCCCGTGCTGCTGGTCTCGCCTGCGCCTCCGGTGTCTCCGTTGCTGTCGGTGTCGGTCGTGTTTGTGCTCGTTTGTCCAGTGTCCACCGTGGCGGAGTCCAGCCCAGGGGTGGTGGCGTCGTCGTCGTCGCCGTCGGCGTTCAGGCCATCGTCGTCGTCGCCGAACGTGGTCGAGCCGTCGAGCTCTTCTCCCTCTTGGCCCCCGAACACGCACCCGGGGCCTAGGACCGACAGCATGAACAGCAAGTGCAGGGCGGTGCGCATGGGAGTCTCCAGGTAGTAGAGCATGCCTCGAAGCAGAGCGTGTGGCCATGGGTTTCTCGTTCTGACTTGCACGAAGTGTCGGTCGGCACTGCGCCTGACTGCGCAGTTCTGCTAGATTGCATCCACCCCGGGGGCCTCGTGGGCTGCCGGCAGGAGGCGGGTTGGACTTCGAGATTCTCGCGCAGCAGCTGCTTCGAACGCTTCGAGGCCGTCGATCCCAGGTGCAGTGGTCTCGGAGGCTCGGGTACCGCTCCAACGTGGCCTACGCGTGGGAGAGCGGTCGACGCTTCCCGACTGCGACGGAGGCGATGCGGGCGATGCAGCGCGCCGGGGTCGACCCCGCCGCTGCGTTGGAGCGCTTCTTCACCACGGCCCCGGCCTGGCTCGGCGGGGCCGATCTCGCAGAACCCGAGCAGGTGGTGCGGCTCATGCACGAGCTGCGTGGGCAGAGCTCCGTGTCCCAGCTGGCCCGTCGGGCCCACCTGTCGCGGCACCAGGTCTCTCGATGGATGAGTGGGCGGACCCAGCCGCGGCTCCCAGACTTTCTCCGGCTCGTGCAGGGCGCCAGCTTGCGGGTCGTGGACTTCGTGGGGGTGTTCGTCGATCCCGCCGATCTCCCCGAGGTCGCCGAGCTGTGGCGCCGCCTCGAGGCCCGCCGGACGGGGGCGGCGCTGCATCCATGGACCCAGGGCGTCTTGCGGGTCCTCGAGCTCGACGCCTACCGCCAGCTGCCCCGCCACGACGATGCCTTCGTCGCAAGCCGGCTCGGCGTCGACGAAGACGAGGTGCGTCGCTGCCTGGAGTTTCTGTCCGACACGGGCCAGGTGGACTTGGTGGCGGGACGCTTCGAGGCGATGAGCATGGCGGTGGACACCCGAGCGCAGCCATGGGTCGGCCGCTCGCTGAAGGCCCACTGGTCCAAGGTGGCGGCCGAGCGGGTCGAGGCGTCGTCCCCCGGGCAGTTCTCGTACAACGTGTTCGCCGTGAGCCGTCCCGACTTCGAGCGCATCCGCAAGCTCCACCTCGACTACTTCCGCGCGCTTCGGGCCATCGTGGGGGAGAGCGAGGGCACGGAGGTGGTGGCCGTGACCAATGTGCAGCTCTTTCCCCTCGACGGCGTCGAGACGGGGGAGGTCCAGTGACCTGGTGGCTCTCTTTTGCGCTCGCAGGGCGCTGGCTGGTGGGGGTGGAGCACGGTGCCGTGGACCTGGACCGAGACGCGGACGGGCACGTCGACGGCACCGAGGCGGCCGTCATCTGCTACCGCTCCTCCCGGGTGTGCGTGGTGGACGGCGAGGTGGGGGCGGCCGAGCTGGGGGCCCGCCCCGGCGTGCGCTACGTCGAGGCCGATCGCCCGGCTCAGCGGGTCCAAGGGGGGATTTTGGCGCCGTGTCCTCCGGTGGTGGCGGCCGACGAAGTGGGCCACGAGCTCTGGCGGACCGGGGTTCCGGCCGGCGACCTCGGGGGCGCTTGGTCGGTGGGACGGGGAGCTGGCGCGCTGGTGGCGGTGCAAGACGCTGGCTTCCGCACCTCCCATGTCGACTTGGACGGGCAGGTCGCCCGTGGCTGGGACTACGGTGAGGACGACGGGCGCCCCGAGGTGAGCCCGGCTGGCGTACCGGAGCACGGCACTTTCGTCGCGGGCGTCGTGGCGGCGCGGGACGACGGCTCGGGTCGGGTCGGGGTCGTCCCGGAGGCGCAGCTCTTCGTGCAGAAGATCGCGGACCGCACCGGTGCGCTCTACTTTTCCTACGCCGTGGCTGCGATGGACGACCTGGTCCAGACCGCCCCGGAGGTGAAGGTGGTGGACTACTCGATCGCCAGCTTGGACCCGCCACAGGCCTTCGAAGACGCAGTGGCGGCCCTCGGCTCGGCCGACATGCTCCTGGTGACGGCGGCGGCCAACTGTCCGGTGCCGAACTGCGGTGCTGCGGACAACGACGTGAATCCGGTGTTCCCGGCCAACTATGCGCTGTCGATGGACCACGTCCTGGCCGTCGCGAGCCAGCAGGCCGATGGCGCGTTGGACCCCTACAGCCACTATGGGGCGTCCTCGGTGGCCTTGGGCGCGCCGGGCGCGGACGTGTGCAGTCTCGGGGTCGGGTCCGACACCGACTACGTGCGCGCGAGCGGGACGTCGTACGCCGCGCCGGTGGTCGCGGGCGTGGCGGCGCTGGTGCGCGAGGCCTTCCCGAGGCTGACAGCGGCGGACACGGAGGCGCTGCTGTGTGCGTCCTCCGCTGTGGAGCCGGGCCTGCAAGACCGAGTGCGCTGCGGCGCGGTGGACGCGGACCGTGCGGTCCATGCCGCGTGGCCGGGGGCCGTCACCGGGGACGGGGTGGACGCCCCTGTCGACGTCGTCGTGGGCCAGGCCGCGACCATGGCGCTCTCCGTGGACAACCTCGCCGGCGTCGACACGGTGCAGGTGAGCCTGGTCGCCGAGGGCGTGACGTCCACTCCCGTGGAGGTGCTGCTGGCCGCCGACGGGACCACCGCCGTGGCGCTGACGCTGACCCCGACACAAGCGGGCCGTGTGGGGGGGCAGGTGGTCGTGAAGGGGTGCTGCGCATCGGCGTCGACGCCGTGGTCTGCAGACGTGGCGGGTGCGTCCACGCCCTCGCTCGACGAGACGGGGGCCTACGACACGGCAGCCCCCATCGCGGGGCCCGTGGCCCAGTCCACTGCCGGGGGGGAGTCAGGGTGCGGGTGCGCGTCCTTGGCTCCTCGGGCGAGGATCAGCGGCCTGCTCGCTCGACGACGGGGGCGAACAGCGCCATGACCCGGTCGAGGCCGTCCTCGTCGTTCACCGGTGCTTGGCACATCCCGGCCTCGCACACGTAGACCGTGGTGCGGCCGTCGTGGGCCAGCTTGCCGGTGGCGACGGTGCCCTGGAGGGCATCCGGGGTGTCTTCCCAGGCCAAAAGGCGCACATGGCGCCAGGGGGCCCGGGCGTCGACGGCCGCCAACATGTCCGGGTCGTGGTCCTGGCCGCGCGGCGCGACCACCACGATCTCCAGCGGACGCCCTTGCCTCCACGCGACAGCGGGCAGCATGTCGTCCAGGGCGCCCTTCGCCAGGGCATCGGCGTAGGCCTTCAGCGCGTGGTCCGCGCGGGCCCGGTAGGCATCGTCGCCGGTGATGGCGCCAAGGCGGAGGAGCGTCCGGACGTGCACGCTGGCGCCGCTGGGCTCGGCGCCGTCGCGGTCGGCCCGAGGGCGGGCCAGCAGCGTCTCGCCGTCGTCTGGGGTCCGCATCCACCCTCCCTCTGGGGTGGTGTGGTGGGCCTCGATGGCCTGTGCCCGGGCCTTCGTTGCAGCGAGCCATCGCGGGTCCCCGGTGGTCTCGAAGAGGTCGAGGAAGCCGGCGGCGACGAAGGCCTGGTCTGAGAGCACGCCGGTTCGGGAGGTGCCGACGATGCGAGGCAGCCGGCGGTCCGTGGCGGCGTCCAGCAGGGTGGTGGCCAGGGCCTCGGCGTCGGCACGGTAGGCCGGGTCGAGGAAGCGGCCGGTGCGGGCGAGGGTGGAGAGCATCAGGCCGTTCCAGGCGACCACGGCCTTGGGGTCCACGAAGGGGGCTTCGCGGGTGCTCCGGGACGCCCCGAGGGCGTCGAGGGCGGCGCGTACGTCGGGGTCGAGCAGCTCTGCGGGTCGGTTCAGCGCGATGGGGCTGCGGCCCTCGACCGGGCCCTTCTCCTCGATGCCGAAGCGGGTCACCCATGCTTCGGGGTCGGGCAGGCCCGCGAGGGCTTGCAGGGCTTCGTCTCGGGTGAACGTGTAGAACCCGCCCTCGATGGACTCGGTGTGGCCGGGTGCGGGGCTGTCGGCGTCGGCCGCTGCCGCGTACAGGGCTCCAGGTGCCCGCGCGCGCTGGTCCTTCAGGACCCCGCGAACCACTTCGGCGTAGGCGGGGTCGTCCCAGATGCGCCAGGCGTCGAGGTACAGGCCCGCCAACAGGGCGTTGTCGTAGAGCATCTTCTCGAAGTGGGGGACGTGCCACGTCTCGTCGACGGTGTACCGGTGGAACCCGCCCCCTACGACGTCGTACAGCCCTCGGGTGGCCATGGCGTCGAGGGTGATGCGCAGGGGCTCCGACAGCGTGTCGTGGCCGGTGGCCACATCGTCCATGACGAAGGGGAGCGGCCACCCGCTCGGGAACTTCGGTGCGCCCTGTCGGCCGCCGTGCTTCGGGTCGAAGCTGCCCAGGGCGCGGTCGCGGGCTCCGTCCAAGACGTCGGATCCAGGGAGGTCCGACGGCGGGGTGGCACGCTCCAGCTGTCGGGCCACGAAGCCCGACAGGTTGGCGCTCGCGGCTTCGACCTTGTCGCGGTCTTGGGTCCAGGCGTCGTGCATGCGGGCCAAGACCGTGAGCAGTCCCTCGGTCCGTCCCCGGTCCCCGTCGCGCGCGGGCAGGTAGGTGGCGGCGTGGAAGGGCTTCCGGTCGGGTGTGAGGAACACCGTCATCGGCCAGCCTCCGCGACCCCGCAGCACCGCCTGCACGGCGGTCATGTACACGGCGTCGACGTCGGGGAGTTCCTCCCGGTCGACCTTGACCGGCACGAAGTGCTCGTTGATGTAGGCGGCGATCTCCGGGTCTTCGAAGGACTCGTGTTCCATGACGTGGCACCAGTGGCAGGTGCTGTACCCAATGGACAACAACACGGGCTTGTCCTGCAGCCGGGCTTGCTCGAAGGCCTCGTCTCCCCACGGAAACCAGTCCACCGGGTTGTGGGCGTGCTGAAGCAGGTACGCGCTGTGGGCCTCGGCGAGGCGGTTCACGTAGGCGGGGCGTCCGTCGGCTGCCCGGTGACGTGCAGGGGTGTCCGCGTCGGCCAGCCCATCGAGACGCTGCTGGAGCTCCGCCGTGCGGGCGGCTGCGAGGGGCAAGCCGTCCGCTGCATTGGCATGGACCGCTTCGGCCTCGGAGGGAACGTCCGGGAGGCCGCCAGGTCCGGTGCAGGCGAGCCAGAGGGAGAGGAGCATGAGGCCTCCTACCCCGTGGCGATCGTGAACGGTCGTGGGGTGGCGTCATGTCCTGTCGAGTCGGGGCGACCGTGTCAGCGACCCCGGGTGGCTCCCGCACGGAGCAAGGCGCTGAGGTGGCTCGGTGTGGGACGGCGCGGGGGTCGGACCAGCAGGCCGAGGTGTCCTGTCCGTGCCCGTCGTCCCGTGGTGCTGCGCGGGCGACGCGGTCCGCCGTCGGTGGCCCAGCGACAGGCCAGGTCCGTCACGTTCCTCGGGCGCTCTGCGGGGTCCTTGCGCAGGGCTGCTTCGATGGCCTCGACCATGCCGGGTCGAAGGTCGGTGCGCAGCTCGGACACGGGGACGTGGGCCGTGGAGGCCACGGCCGTCATGGTGGCGAAGTCGTCGGCGCCTTCGAAGGCCCGTCGACCCGACGCGAGCTCGTAGAGGATGCAGCCCAGGGACCACACATCGGCGCGCTCGTCCACCCCTGCGGCGTCGCGGATCTGTTCGGGGGCCATGTAGGCGGCCGTGCCCATGCAAACCCCATCCCGCGTGCGGCCCGCCTGACGTCGGCGCTCCCTCGCCAGGCCGAAGTCCGCCAGGCGAGGGACCCAGCCCTCGGTGCGGTGGGCCATCAGCACGTTGTCGGGCTTCAGGTCGCGGTGCAGGTACCCGGCCCGGTGCACCGCGGAGACGCCGGCGAGCAGGCCTCCCGCGATGCGCTCCAGTGCCTCGAGGGAGAGCGCACGACCGTCGGCGAAGGAGCTGAGCGTGGGGCCGTCGACGTACTCCAGCACCAGGCCGAGGTAGTTGTGCCACGTGACCGTGTCGGTGGCGGCGACGACGTTCGGGTGGGAGACGGTGGCCTGGATCTGTCCCTCGAGCAGCAGACGGCGTCGCACGGAGGGCGCGGGCAGATGCAGGAGCTTCACTGCATGCTGGCTGCCGAGCACCCGGTGGCGGGCCAGGAACACGGTCGCCACACCGCCGTCGCCAAGGGTCGCCTCGATCTGGTAGGAGCCCAGCTTGGTGCCGATGGGGGGAAGGTCGTTCATGGGCTCCCAATCGGTCGGTCGGGCCATGGGTTGAGCCCGACGGGGTTTCACGCGGTTGCGTCGCATCCAGCCGCGACCCGGAGGTGAGAATCGCGTAGGGTTGCGCCTCGGAGGATCCATGCCGATTCCTGGTGCACTGCTGACGTTCATGGGCGAGCTGGCCGACCACAATGACCGCGATTGGTTCAAGGCCAACAAAGGCCGCTACGACGCGGACGTCAAGGGGCCGGCCTTGGCCTTCATCGGCGAGATGGCGCCCCACCTGGCCGACGTGTCTCCCCACTTCCTCGCGGTGCCCAAGGCGCAGGGGGGCAGCCTGTTTCGGATCCATCGCGACACACGGTTCAGCAAGGACAAGACGCCGTACAAGACCCACACGGCCATTCAGTTTCGCCACGAAGCCGCCAGCCGCGACGTGCACGCGCCAGGCTTCTACGTGGGCTTGGAGCCGGGGGCCTCTGGGCTCGGGGCCGGGGCATGGAGCCCTCCGTCGCCCGCCCTCAAGCAGATCCGGAATCTCATCGTGGCCGAGGCCGATACCTGGCAGCAGGTCAAGGATGCGCTGGCGTCCGAGGGCCTCGAGTTCATGGGCGACGACATGCTCAAGCGGGCGCCGAAGGGCTTCGACGCGGAGCATCGCCACATCGACGATCTGCGCCGGAAGACCTTCGCAGTGCATCGGTCGTTGTCCGATGCCGAGGTGTGTGCGCCCGATTTCGCCGCGACCCTCGCGGGCCACTACCAGGCAGCGTCGCCTCTGATTCGCTTCTTGTGCGTCGCGCTGGAGCTCCCCTTCTAGAGGAAGGGCTCCCCCCAGGTCGCTGCACCGATCGATAGGGCCTGTCTTCGAGGGGAGGGGCCATGGCGGAATCCCGGCTGCGACGGCTGGTGCAGCTCGGCGGTCTGACGACCCGGATGACGGGCTTCGGCCTGCGTGAGCGCGTGTTTGGGCAGGTGCGCCATGAAGACGCGGCGAGGGAGCTCACCGAGGCGTTGTCCCGCATGAAGGGCGCGGCCATGAAGGTGGGGCAGCAGATGTCCCTGATGGCGAGCGCTCTGGACCTGCCCGAGGAGGTGCAGTCGTCGCTGCGACGGCTCGAGCGGGAGGCGGAGCCCGTTCCGTGGCACGTGGTGCAGGGCATCCTGGATGCGGAGCTGGACGACCGACCGGAGGACGTGTTCGCGCGGATCGAGAAGGTGCCGTTGGGCACGGCGAGCCTGGCTCAGGCCCATGCCGCTGAGCTTCACGATGGCACGCGGGTCGTCCTGAAGGTGCTGCATCCCGGGGTGCTCGAGGGCCTGGAGGCCGACCTGTTGGTCCTGCGGGCGGTGGTGGCCGGGGGGCGGCTCGTGGGCCGAAAGGCGACGGAGCTGGACGGGGTGATGGAGGAGGTCGAGGCCCGGCTGAGGGAGGAGGTCGACTACCTCTCCGAGGCCGCGAACCTGGAGGTGTTCTGCACCATGTTCGAGGGGGACCCGCGCGTGGTCGTCCCACGGCCCCATGTCGACCTGTGCACCCGTCGGGTGCTGGTCATGGATCGGGTCGACGGCCGAAGCCTGGTCGACTTCGCTGAGAACGCAGACCCGGAGCGACGTGCCCTGGCCGGCCTTCGCCTCGCCGAGCTGTTCTTTGACATGGCCTTCGTGCACCGGACGCTGCACGCCGACCCGCATCCCGGCAACTACCTGTTCCAGGACGATGGCCGCGTGGGCCTGCTGGATTTTGGTTGTGTGAAGCGCTTCGACGAGTTCTTCCTCGGCTCGTACGCCCGCACGGCGTTGCACGCCCTGCACGGGGACAAGGACGCCACCTTGTCCGCGGCCCGAGAGCTCGGCGTCTGGACCGGGGACACCCCCGAGGCCGGGGAGGCGATCTGGCGCTTCTGCGAGACCGCCATCGAGCCGTGGCGACGAGGGCCGACGCTGCTCGGCGGCGAGGAGAACCTGATCGTGCGCAGCCGCGCCGTGGCCGAGGAGCTGTGGCGGTACCCCGAGGTCATGGGGGTGCCAGACATGCTCTACCTGCATCGGACCTTGGCGGGGTTGTACACGATGGCCCGGCGTCTCGAGGTACGGCACGACTGGGGCGGCATGTTGGAGGCCTATCTGCAGTACGCCGTCGACGTGGCCGACGGACGCACCCCCGATGCCCCCGTTCCGGCGACCTGACACTTCGGTGAGACACATGGTCCCCCTGAACCGTCTCAGCAGACAAGGCCGCTGCATGCGGTCGCTGCCAGGAGGTTCCCGTGGTCCATTGCCCGCCCGTTGCTGTGTCTGCTCCCACCAAGAACGAGCCGGACGACCGGACCCTCATGGCTCGCTACGTGCGGCGGTGCCGTCCGGCCTGGCTCGCGGAGCACGAGGAAGACCTGGTGCAGATGGCGCTGGTCCGGGTGCTGCGGGCGGGGGCCACCATCGAGCATCGCCGGGCCTACTTCAAGCGCACGGCCCGGGCGACGGTGCTCGACGAGATGCGTCGTGCGAGGCACCGCACCGAGGTGTGCATGAGCACCAGTGTGCGCCAGGGGGCCACCAACTCCATGGACCTGTCGCCGGAGACCCAGGCGCGGGGAGTCCAGGTCGGCGACGCGATGTGGGCGGCGGTGGACGACGTGGTGGAGGCCCGCCGGCCGGCGGTGAAGCTCTACCTCGAGGGCCACGGGGTGTCGGAGATCGCCGAGTGCCTCGGCCAGCCTCGGAAGACCACGGCGAACCAGGTGTACCGCGGCTTGATGGACCTGCGGCAATCCCTCGAAGCCCGTGGCGTGCGTCCCTAGACACGCGACCAACCGTCCTCCCGTCGAGCGCTGGATCCGTTCGCCGGTGGGCCGCGCCGGTCCTCGGTCACGTGCCTCGGCACGCTCCCCGGGCCGAACAGCATGGTCCCGCATGCGCGGACCATCCCCCGCACCCCACGAACGAACGTGCCTCATCGGTCTCGGCCGCACACTTGATCGCGTCTCTAGCCCACGGTACGGCCTCCTCTGCCACGAGGAGTTGGGATGCCAGGCGAGACGGAGCCGACGCTCACTGCCGACGAGGTCGCCCGGTACAGCCGTCACTTGCTGCTGCCCGAGTTCGGCGTGGAGGGGCAGCGTCGCCTGAAAGCCAGCTCGGTGCTGTGCGTCGGCGCCGGGGGCCTCGGCTCCCCGCTGCTGCTCTACTTGGCGGCGGCCGGGGTCGGTCGCATCGGCATCGTGGATGGCGACCGGGTCGACACCAGCAACCTGCAGCGTCAGGTGCTCCACGGCACGTCGACGGTCGGGGTCGCCAAGGTGCGGAGCGCCGCGGCCCGCATCGCCGACCTCAACCCCCACGTGGTGGTCGAGACCCACGAGACGACCCTCACGTCCGCCAACGCGCTCCAGATCTTGGAGGGCTACGACGTCGTCGTCGACGGCACCGACAACTTTCCCACGCGCTACCTCCTCAACGACGCAGCGGTGCTCCTCGGCATCCCGCTGGTGTACGGCTCCATCTTCCGCTTCGAAGGCCAGGCCAGCGTGTTCAACGTGGCCGGCGGACCCGACTACCGGGATCTGTACCCGGAACCGCCGCCTCCCGGGATGGTGCCGTCGTGCGCGGAGGGGGGCGTGCTCGGCGTGCTTCCGGGCATCATCGGCACCATTCAGGCCACGGAGACCCTCAAGCTGCTGGCGGGGCTCGGGACGAGCCTGTCGGGCCGCCTGTTGCTCTACGACGCGCTGGCCATGGAGTTCCGGGAGCTGTCGCTGCGGCGTGACCCCCACCGCCCGGCGGTGACCGAGTTGGTCGACTACGACGCCTTCTGCGGCCTGCCGAGCACACCTGTGACGGGGGTGCCCGAGGGCTTTGAGTCGCTGGAGCCGGAAGCGGTGGCTGCGCGGCGGGCCGAGGGGTGGCGCCCGTTCGTGCTGGACGTGCGCGCCCCCCACGAAGCCGACATCGTGACGCTGCCGTTTGTCGATGCCCTCGTGCCCCATGACGCGACGGATCTGGTCGACCGGGTCCCGGCGGACCGAGAGGTGCTGGTGCTGTGCCGGAGCGGCGTCCGCTCCCTCACGGCAGCGGCCCGCCTCGTGGAGGCGGGCCGTACGGGGGTGCACGAGCTGAAGGGGGGCCTGCTGGCGTGGGCCGCGCAGGTCGACCCCACGCTGCCCACGTACTGAGGCGGCCTCTCAGGCCTCTGCGGGACCGTCCTGCTGCTTGGCGATCTCGGCGCGGACCTCTTCCATGTTGAGCTCCTTCACCTGGCCGATCAAGTCCTCGAAGGCGGCAGGAGGAAGGGCGCCGGCCTGGTTGAAAACCATGATCTGGTCACGGAAGACCATCAGGGTCGGGATCGATCGGATCTGCAGCTGCGCGGCCAGCTGCTGCTGCGCTTGCGTGTCGATCTTTCCGAAGACGACGTCGGCGTGCTTCTCGGACGCGGCTTCGAAGGTGGGCGCGAAGCTCTTGCACGGGCCACACCATTCGGCCCAGAAGTCCAGGATGACGATGGAGTTGTCGTTGATGGTGGACTCGATGCTTTCAGCGGTGACGGTCTGGGTCGCCATGGTGCCTCCTAAGGCGCGGGCGGTGGGCGGGTACTCCCGCAATGGGGTCAACGGCACGTGTATAGACACCGAATCGGTGGCGTCCATTACACGTGGGGTTCTCGTGGGTTCGGCGATACCCCCGAAGCCGGCGCTCGGCGCCGCCATCCAGGGAGCCACGATGCGTGTCGCCACCTTCAACGTCGAGAACCTGTTCACCCGCTTTCGGTTCGCCCGAGGCGTGGATTCCGACGAGGCAAGAGACGAAGGTTTCACGGTCGACGATCTGAAGTTCCGGCTTCATGACGCCCAGGCCAAGCGCCTCACCGCCGACACCATGCTCGCTTGTCAGGCGGATGTGTTCGCTCTGCAGGAAGTGGAAGGGCTCGACACCCTCAAGCAGTTTCGCGACCGCTTCCTCGGCGGGCGTGAGGTGTGGCCCCATGCCCTGGTGATCGATGGCAACGACCAGCGACGCATCGACGTGGGGGTGTTGTCTCGCTTCCCGATCGTGCACGCGCGGAGCTGGCAGCATCAGACCGAGGGGGGAAAGCTCATCTGGGACCGGGACTGCCTGGAGGTCGACATCGACGGTCCCCACGGCCTCCTCACGCTGTACGTCAACCACTTCAAGAGCATGCGGGCCCCGGAAGGGACGAAGGGCTCGGGTCGGGCCCTCACTCAGCCCCGTCGCGTGCAGCAGGCTCGGGGCGTCATGGACGTGGTGCGGTCCCGCTTCGGAGAGGACCCGAGCCACGGGTCGTGGATCGTGGTCGGGGACCTGAACGACCACGGCGCGGACGACGAGCAAGGCCCCACCGCCTTGCGGGAGCTCCTCGACTGGGACGCGATGGAGAACGTGGTCGACCGGCTCCCCGCCGACCTCCGCTGGACCCACTTCTACCGAGGCTCGTCCCGGCACGGCCTGCCTGCGGCCTACCGACAGCTCGACTACGTACTTCCCTCCCGTCGTCTGGCCGGCCTCAACCCGAGCCAACCCGTCATCGAGCGCCGTGGCCAGCCCAAGCGGGCCGCCCGGTTCGAGGGAGAGCGCTTCGTCGGCGTCGGTCGCGACCGCCCGAAGGCCTCCGACCACTGCCCGGTCTGTTTCGACATCGACGCGATGTAGGCGCGAGGGGGGATCCCTCCAGAACGACGAAGCCCGCATCCCCGAGTCCCGCGCGGTGAGCCCGAGATTCGCTTGAGAAGCTTGCTTCTCAGAGGCGAGCGGAGCGGGATTCTCGACGAGGGCAAGCTTGCTTGCCCGCAATTCGTAGGTTCCATGGCGAGCGGAGCCGAGAGGGGCGCCATGGAGTGGGGAGGTGCGGGCTCGGTCGAATGGACGAAGAGGAGGGTTACTCGTCTTCGTTGACGACTTCCATCCGGTTGGTGTCGGAGCGCTGAGCCTTGCCGCCCTTGGCGGCATCGGCTTCCTTCTTCTCTTCGCCACCGGTCTTCGCTTCGAGCTCGGCCTTCTTCGTCTCGCACTCGGCCTTGGCTTCGTCGGCCTTGTCGGAGCAGTCTCCGAGGGCTTCCAGCGCAGCCTTCGCCTCGGTCATGGCAGTCTCGGCAGCGGCCTGGGCCGTCTCGCATTGGGTCTTGGCGTCGCCTTCCATGGCGGCGCAGTCGCCGGGGGCCGGCTCGTTGGCCATGGCGGGCAGCGCGTAGAGGGACAGGGCCAGCGTGGCGGTGATCAGCTTCTTCATCGAGCACCTCTCGAGCCGCGGAGTCGACCGTGGCATCATGGCAGAAGGGTAGTCGCACCCGGCGTTCGCGGTCAACCACGCGATACACCATGAAACCAAACCCACGACGGGCGACGGTCCGTCCCGTTCGGTCCAGGTCTTTCGGCCATCATGCGCAGAAGCATGGACCACACGGGCTTTTTGCTTGTGGGGATCTCGCTCGGCGAGCTACGTTGGGAGAGCTTGGACCGCTGCCTGCGGTCCCCGTCACGGGAGTTCATCGCATGGTGCGCAACACGATCCTACTCTCCAGTTGGTTGGCGCTCGTCGGGTGTGGGGGCTTGTCCGCCGTGAATACGCCAGGCGGCTCCACGCTGGGTGACGACGACGACGACACCGACGACACCGACGACACCGACGACACGACCGGCGATGCGGACGCGGACGCGGACGCGGACGCAGACGCGGACGCCGATACGGACGCCGACGCCGACACGGACGCCGACGCCGACGCGGATACCGACGCCGACACCGACACCGACACCGACACGGACACCGACACGACGCCGTGTTCGGCGTTCCCCAACGAGTCGCTGGGCAACGCGGCGCCCTCGGGGCCCGACGACTACCCGGCGGTGGTGGCCATCGATCTCGAAGTGCTGGTCGATGGGGGCAACGCCGAAGACTTCCTCTCGGTGGGCACGTCGGGCGGCTGGGAGCGCTACTCGGCTGCGATCTACTTCACGGTCTTCCTGTTCGACCCCTACACCGGCTACATCGACGACGCCTGCGTCGTTCGCTACGACTTCAGCGAGGTCTCCACCCCCGTCACCGGTGGCTGGGCCGCCGGCATGTACGAGGCTTGGGAGCTGTCGCTCTCTGGCGGCTTCACGGACTGCCCCGACATGGACACCGCCCTGTCGTCGGACTCGGACATCCGAGACCTCCTGGCCTCCCGGGACTGGGGCATCGCCCTCGGTCCCCTGGATGCCACGATGGGCGCGGAGCTCGACACGTACTTCAGCGACCAAGGGTACGACTGGTCCACGGAGGTGGCGCCGTACGTCTTCTCGCTGTACGCCACCGACACGCTCTCTGCGCCCGAGGCCGTGTCCTACGCCTTCCAGTACGACCGGGAGTGTGCCGAAGTCGGAGACTCGGCTGGGTTGTGGCCCATCGTCGGCGCCCCGGCGGGGTCCGTCAACGAGATGGTCATCGCGGGCTGGTGGTACTCCGTCGATTCCCTCGTCTACGAGTGGTAGGGCACCGGGCCGGCGGCACCGCCGACCTCACGCCTTGAGGAAGAGCCGCGCGGGCTCGAAGTCGTGGCCGAACCACACCGGGGTCCAGCCCTCGCCTTCGCGGGCGGCGACCATCCACATCTGCTCTTCCCGCTTCTTGGGGGCGCCGGGCCGGTCGGGCCCCGTCCCGGCGGGGATGGCGACCTCGTGGGCGAACATGATGGCGGCCCGGTCGAACCACGGGACCTGCAGCGTGCGCTTGATGTAGGTGTTGCCGGGCTCTGCGGCGACGAAGGCTCGCCATCGCTTCACGAGGTCGTCGATGCCGGGCACGTCGGCGGCGGCGTTGCTGTCGCCGTCGTAGCGAGCGAGCACGCCCTCGGCCCAGGGCATGACGGCGGGCTCGGGCGGCAGCTGGGTGATGTCGAGCAACGCCGGAGCATCGCCGGCGAACACCTTCTTGGCGTACGCGGGTGAGCGCGACACCCCGGTGATGCGCCAGCTGCCGATCGCGTTCTCCAGGAAGAAAAACAGGGGCATCGGCGGGAAGCCCGGCTTGGCCGCGGCGCACGGGACCACGGCCTTCGCCTCGTCGGCCTTGACGAGGTGCTCGAGCACCTGCAGCGTGGTCTCGGTCTTCACGAGACGGTGGAAGTAGGCGCCGGGTCCTTCCGCGGGGCCAGGCACGAAGCCCTCCTTGGAGCTCGCGACCTTCGCCGCGCTCTCGCTCCGAGTCTCGACGGCCTTCGCGAAGCACTGAACGGCTTCGATGGGGGTGCTGAAGGGCAACTCCACGGGTTCCTCCTGGGGTCAGGAGGGAAGGGTACCGGATGGGACGGCCAGGCGTCGGACGACGCCTTCCGTCACCACCAGCTGGAGACCCAGTTCCATCCGTCGGACAGGGCGTCGGAGACGGTGTTGATGACCCAGCGGCCCCCGTCGAGCACCATGCCGATGCCGTCGGCGAGCACCGACAGACCGCGTCCGATCCACTCCTGGAGAGTGGCCCACCAGTCGGGGAGCAGCGGTCGGATCATGTCGGCGACCAGGCCGATGCATGCGATGACGTCGTTCACCGCCGTCTTCACTTCGTCGAAGTTGGTGACCACGTCGACCACCGCGGACACCGGGTTCGTGCCGAGGATGCCGACGATGCGGATCAGGCCCTTCACACCGTTGGACAGAATCTCTGCCTTGCGGGCGGCCTCGGTGATCTCGCTGGGGGTGTCTTGGCCGCCTTCCTGGTCGCCGGACTCCTGATCCGAGCCGGAGATCTGCGGACCGCCTTCGGGGCCCGACCGACCGGGGGTGCTGTTGCCCACGCCCAAGTCGGGGTTCACCGATTCGTCGGCCAGTGCGGGGTTCTGGGTGAGGGAGGTGTTCGTTCCGGGGGTCGAGGCGGCGGTGGTCTCGGCGCCTGCGGCGTTGCTCGCCCCCATGTCGCCGAACTGGTAGGTCGTCTCCCAGTTGAGCTGGAAGAGGTTGTCGAAGGTCTTGGAGAAGGCCTCGAACTCGTAGCGGTCGCCGAAGCCGAAGATGCCCCACTCGGCGAACGCGACCAACGCCAGCGTCGCGCTCGGCGTGACCGATGCTCCGATGGAGAGCTCCCCACCGTAGGAGTCGTTCTCCCCCTTGAGTCGACCGCCGATCCCGAGGTCGATGTCGAGATCGATGCCAGCCTGCCCTTCGAGTCCGCCCAGGGCGGTGAACATGCCCTCGCCGAAGTCGACGCCCACACCGACGTACGGCATCACCTTGGCGTAGAAGTTGGCGCCTCCGGTGAGGGTCATCTCTGCGTCGAAGTCAGGGACGTTGAGCTGCAGGATGTGGAAGTTGGTGACCTCGACGTCGGCGGTGTAGCTGACGGGGTCCATGTCCATGCCCATGGCGCCGTCGACGCCGTAGGTGATGGGGATGGGGCCTGCCATGACCGTGCCGGAGACGAGGGTCTTCTCCCACTTGAACAGCTCTCGGCCATCGATGAGGTCGCCCTCGGCGTCGATGGTGCCGCTCAGAACGGGGTCGATCTCGGGGCCGCTCTGGGCGATGGTGATGGAGCCGCCGATGCGGTCGGTGATGTCGTACCAGGCGGTGCCCGTCACGTTGAAGTCGCCCGCGCGCGTCAGCTCGGCGCCGATGCGGACCTCACGAATCCCGCGGGCGCTGTGGCCTCCGAGGTCGTGGTCCATCGTGATGCCGGCCTCCGCACTGCCCCAGTACTCGTCGGTGCCGCCGGTGTTGGCCCAGTTGGCCTCGAAGCTGCCGGTGAGACCGATGGCCTCCACGGTGACGATGCCTGTGCCGCTGACCTCACGAACCTCGTTGTTCTCGATGAGGGCCCGACCCGTGACGCCGCTGATGACCACCCCGGGGATGGGCTCGAGGTCGCGGAGCAACGTGGCGGTGCCCTCGACACGGATCAGCTCGGGGGTCATGGCGTCGAATTCGCCGGAGGCGTCCATCGACACCAGGGCGCCTTCGCTGTCGTGGAGCTCCGCGACGATGCGTCCCGTCACGCGCTCGACCTGGGACGCGTTGACGGTGGCTTGGCCGGCCGTGCCGGGGAGGACCTTGATGGGCCCGTAGTCTTGGCGTTGCTCGAGCTCAGCGCGACCGACGCCGGTCACCTCGCCGGTGGTGCCGTCGTAGCTGCCCTCGATGGCGCCACTCACCAGCGGCCCCTGGTCGTTGTGGACCCGGAAGCCCACGGTGCCGGTGATGCTGGTGATCTCGTTGGCGGCCAACGTGGCGGTGGCGTTGGTCTCGTCGGTGACGGCGAACTGGTAGGTGCCCGCCGTGAAGATGGTCTGCTCGCGGGTGACCGTGGCCGAGCCAGAGCCCGAGAACTCGGGTGTCTCGCTGGTGAGGTCGAGGGTTCCGTTGGTGAGGGCGACCTGGAGGAACTCGTCGGGCTGGCGCAGGGAGAGCGTCAGGTTGCCACCGATGCTGGTGATCTGGTTGTCGGCGAAGTCGACGGACACCCCGGAGCCGGCGGTCACCCAGAAGGTGGTCTCACGGAAGGTGGCGAGCTGCTGCTCTTGCACGATGGAGACGGTGGCGTTGCCGCTGACCGTGTCGTTCTGCAGGTCGGCGGTGCCGGAGAGGTGACCCTCCATGAACGGGCTGCTGCCCTTGCGAACCTGGAATGGGACTTGGCCGGTGAGGCTCGTGACCTCGTTGTTCGCGACCGTCATCTCGGCGCCCGTGCCCTGCATCACGTAGACCGTGAAGGTGCCGAGGTTGGCGATCTCGTACTCCTCGACGAGGAGCGAGGCGGTGCCGGTGCCGTTCATGCCGGCGTCTTTCGTCCAGCTGCCGGACAGCTCGGCCTCGGCGAACTCCCCCTCGGTGTTGTCGGCGCGCATCTTGACCGAGCCCGTCACCTCGGTGAGTTCGTTGGTCTGCACCGTGGCACTGACGCCCGTGTCGGGGAGCAGGAAGGCCTCGAAGTCGCCGGCCGTGCCGACGCTCTTCTCTTTGTTGACCTGGGCCGTGGCGCTGCCGGAGAAGTCCTTCGCGGCGTGGTCGTAGGTGCCCTGCAGGCCCATCTCGGCGAAGTTCGTGCCGGCCTCGTCGTCGTCGATCTGCATGGGCACGTTGCCGGTCATGCGGACCAGCTCGGTGGCTGCGACCTCCGCGCTCGCGCCGCCACCTTCCTTGAGGATGGCCTTGCCGCCCGCGTAGACCGCGCCCACATCCTGGTTGGCGGTGACGGTGGCGCTGCCGCTGCCGTCGACGCTGCCCGAGGTGTGGTCGTAGGCACCGGACACGGTGGCCTGGAGGAAGTCGCTCTCCTTGGACACGGTGACGCCCAGGGAGCCCGAGAACTGCTGCAGGGTGGTGTCGGCGAAGGTGGCTTCGGCGGTGCCTCCGGAGTCCAGAGAGAAGGTGATGCCGCTTCCCGAGACCTGTCCGAGCTCGTAGTCTCTAAGGGTGGTGATGCTGGCCGAGCCGTCGAGGGTGCCGTTCTCTTGGCGCGGATCCCAGTCGACCTGGAACACGCCCAGCAAGAGGGGGTTGCCCTCGGGGTCGAAGCGAAGCGAGATGCCGCCGGCGACCCGGGTGAGGGCGTTGTCCACCACGGTGACGGTGGCGCTCGACGCGCCCGCGATGGCGTACAGCTCGTCGCCGCTGCTGAAGAAGCCGCCGCCCCCGGACCACACCAGGAGGTCTTGCAGGACTTGGATGTTGGCCGAGCCCGAGAGGCCGGCGCCCGGGGCGTAGGAGGCCTCGAGCAAGGCGCTCAGCTGCGGGGTGCCGCCTTCGGCAGCCAGCAGCTCGAAGGTGCCCTGGGCGCCCGTGATGGTGCTGCCCTCGACCGTGGCTCGGGCGGAGGTCTGCTCGCCCAGAAGGTAGTAGAAGCGGCTGTCTTCGTGCCACTGAACCTTGGTGATGAGGTCGGCCTGAGCGGTGCCGCTGAAGCTCGTCTGCTCCTGCCCCAGGGTGACGGTGCCGGCGGCGTGGCCGGTGGCGACCTTCTGGCCCGAGCGCTTGAGGTGCCCAGAGACGTCGAAGGACACCTCTTGGGGCGCGTTGTCCACCACGCTGATGTCGAGGCTGCTGCCTTCGTCGAGCAGGACCTGCCATTCCTCGAGGGCCTGGCCGCTGCTCGGCGTCAGCTCCAGATCGCTGAGCAAGGAGAGGGAGCCTTGGGCGGTGGTGGTTCCTGCCTGGAGGTCCATCTCGCCGGTGACCGTGCCCTGGGCGACGGCCCGGCGGCCGTTGTGGTACTGGGCCGTGGCGCTGATGAGGGACACGCTGGTGGCCGTGTTCGCATCGATGGTCATCGAGACGGCGCTGCCCTCGAGGAGGCGCAGCCTTCGGCCGCTGCCCAGGTCGACGTCGACGTTGGCGGACAGGGCGGCGGTGGCCGAGCCCGAGAACTGCACGCTGGGCACGTCGAACGTACCGGTGACGTTGCCCTCCAGCTCGACGGCCGGCTGGCTGTTGGTGGCCGCCTGGAAGGGGACGCCGACGTCGAGGGTCTGCAGCTGATTGGCGCTGATGGCGCCCGTGACGGTGCCGCCAGGCTGCAGGCTGAACTCGCCGAAGGCGACCGGAATGGTCCACGCGTTGACCACGGAGGCGGACAGGGTGCCGGTGACATCGGGGGTGGGCAGGTCGTAGGTGCCGCCGACGGTGCCCTGGATGGTGCCGCCGGAGCCCATGCCCAAGAAGCCGCCGCCCTCCGCGTTCTCCACGGTGAAGGCCACCGCCGCGAGGGAGATGGTCTGGAGCTGATCCGCCTCGGCGGTCACGGTCATCGACGCGCCTTGGTGCACGAACCGCTGCTCGTTGTTGCGCTCGGGGATGCCGTAGTTGGTGTCGAGGTTCAGGGTGCCTTCGCCGGACACCGCCCCGCCCTCGAAGGAGGCCTGCACGTCGCCGGACGCGAACATGCCGGCGCCGTCCTGGGCCTGCCACTCGATGCGCGTCTCGACGGATGCGATCTCGTTGGCGGCGATCTGGGCCTCAGCCATCGCTCCCTGAAGGATGGCGACGTTGGCGCTGCTGCCCTCCGGGAGCTGCAGGTTGCGGAGGAGCTCGATGGTCGCTTGACCGCTCACTTCGTTGGACGACGCGGTGTAGGTGCCCTCGGTGAGGGCGGCCAGGAAGGTGTCTTGGCCCTTGAGCTTGATCTTCGCCGACATGGAGCCGGTGACCGTCTCGAGGGTGCTCTCGGCCATGGTGCCGGTCAGCTCCGCCGACTCCAGGGTGGCGTTGGCGCCGAGGGTCTTCGGGCCCGTCAGCGCGACCTCGATCTCGCCGGCGGCGACATGGGTGGCGGGGTCGTACGTGCCCTGCAGGGAGCCCGAGAACTCCTGGTAGGTGAGGCCGAATGCACCCTCCATGGGGCCGGCGCTGCCGTTCTCCACGGCCACCTGGAGCATGCCGCCCGACAAGGTGACGTTGCCGACCGCGAGGTCCTGGGTCTGCTCGACGAGACCCGTGGCGTTCCACTGCTGGGCAGCGGTGTCCATGCCGCCGCGGATGGTGCCCCGCATGAAGTCCTTCACGTCGGTGACGATCTGGCCCTGGACCTGGCAGCCTTCCGCGTGGTCGTAGGTGCCCGAGACGCGGGACTCGCCTTCCTGGGAGATGGTGACGCCGGAGACGAGCTGGAGGCCCTTCTCGACTTCGATGTCGGCGCTGCCCGTGAGCTGGTCGCCGGCGACCCGCGCGACGAGACTCATCGTGCCGAGGTTGGACACGCTGCCCGTGAGCGTGCCTTGGCCGCTGACCTCGCCGCCTTCCAGCTCCACGGCCACTTGGCCGCCGTCGGAGGTGAAGTTGTGGCCGAGGCTGAACTGGGCGCCCTGGACCACCGCCGCGCCGGTGACGCCGTCGCTGGAGATGCGGCAGTTCATCGAGCCCGAGGCCAAGGTGCCGAGGGTCAGCGGACAGTCGCTGATGCTGGCCTCGACCGAGCCGCCAGCCTGGATGCTGAGGGTGGCCTGCTTCGGACCGACGTACTCGCCTACCTGGAGGGTGAGGCCCACCGACCCGCTGGCGGGCTGCTTCTGGTCGTCGAGGGTGACCGAGCAGCTCTGGAAGGTGACCCCATCGATGGAGTTGGGGAGGGTGACCTGGATGGTCGCGCCGGCCTCTGCGCCCTCGGGGAGCGGGGCGGTGATGGTGAGTCCGTTGAAGGACAGGCGCAGGTCGGTGGCTTCGCCTCCGCCGAGCATGCCCGCGAACGGGTTGGCGAACCGCATGGCGGAGCCGTCGAGGAGCTGGGAGGCCTGGTTCATCATCGGCGCGATGGACTCGGCCTTCTTCTGGAGCTCTTCGACGGGGAGCTGGAGCATGCCGGCCATCTGGCCTGCGACGGACTTCGCTTGGACCTCGGCCGCATCGGATGGGTTGGACGTGGTGATGCCCGAACCCTGGGGCGCCGTGGGGAGCATGCCCTGCGTGAACTGCATCACGTGGGTGAGCTCTTCGACGAGGATGGCGTCGCCTTCCGGGGTGCCCGGTCGGAACTGGCCGCTGTTGAAGAAGACGTCGGAGCCGAGGGCGAAGGCGTTGGCTCCGAGGGCCTCGGAGGCCTGGGCCGCGGCGGAGTCGGTGTGGATGCGGACCGAGGACATGTCCATGCCCATGATCAACGACAGCTTCGTGGAGAGCGCGCCGGGCAGCGACTGGGCGGAGGAGCCCTTGATGTTGCCTGCGACCGCGCCTTGGCTGAAGCCGCCACCGCCGCCGCTCGCGTTCCGCATGGCGAAGCCGGAGAGCATGTCGCCGCCGGCGCCGCCGAGGGCCGAGCCGAAGGCATCCTGAGCGCCGCCCATGATCTGGTCGACGCCGTTCTTCATGGCGCCCTGAGCGGCTTCCCGTGCCTTGCTCCCGAGGTCCATCGCGGCGGACGCGTTGAGCATGCCCATGGGGCCTGCGTTGCCGACGCCGAGGTTGTTCGCCTCGGTGGCGTCGCGCAGCACCGACGCGAAGGACAGGATGCCCTCCCCGGTGCCGCTTCCCCCGCCGAGGGCTGCTTCGACGACTTGGTTGCCGAACAGCCCCTGGAGCTGATCGGCGATCGCTCCTCCGGCCTGTTCTAGGCCTCCGCCCGAGCTTGCTGGCGCTTCGACTTCCGCCTGCAGCTCGGTGATTGGCTTGGCGCGCCGCTTCTTGGGTGCGAGGGTATCGTTCATGGTGAGGAGTCCCTGACGATGGATGAGGAGTCCCCAAGGATAGATCAGCCGAACGGCAACCCGCGAGCACGCGCGAGGCGTCATCACGAGGTTCCGCTGATGGGTCTAGCTAGAACGCCAGCTATGGGCCGTTTGCTCCCCTGGAGCTCGATCCTGGCCGTGAAGCCTCGGTGCGGCCCATCCGGGGCGGGCGCCGCGGGGCGCCGCGGGGCGCGTCAGACCGCTTCGACCCGCTCGATCTCACCAGGGAAGGCCTTGCGGAGAGTGGCCTCGATGCCATGGTGGAGGGTGGCCGTGGAGCTCGGGCAGCCAGCGCAGGCCCCCTGCATCCGGACACGAACGACGCCACGATCGACGCCGAGAAGCTCGAGGTCGCCGCCGTCCTTGTGGATGGCGGGGAGCACCGTGGACTCGAGCACCGCGAGGACCTTCTGCGCCAGAGGGTCGTGGAGCTGTCGGACGAGGTCGCCCTTGAGGGGACGCCCCCCGTGGAGGAACCACTGGCGCACGGCGGCGTCGGCTCCCTGATCGATGGGTGCCCACGAGGCGCCGGACTCCCGCACCACGGTGGCGGTGTGCTCCCGTAGCAGCACGGTCTTGGCTCCAGGGAGCGCGAGCAGGTCGGCCACGAGGCCTGGGATCTTCGGGTCTTCGGCGGCCTCCTTGGAAAAGAACACCGGGTCGGCGCCGTCGACGAGCATGCGGGTGAACAGGTAGAGCCGGCCGTCGGGGTTGGGGGTGGCTCGGGCCCGCACCTCGAGGTGCAGCGTCATGGCCCACTGGCCGCCGAAGTGGTCGAGCTGCAGACCTCGACAGCGCGCCTCGTCGGCATCGGAGGCACTGAGGGGGAGGCCGTCCCAAGGGGGAGGCGGAGGCCCCTGCAGCTCGCCTTCGGTCACGACCCAACGCACCCGCTCGTCGGACACAGGCTCTGCGTGCACGTGCAGCCCGTGCCCCGTTGGCAAAGCCGTGAGGGCGTCGGCGGCGGCCGACGTGAGGCTCAACGGCAGCTCGCCGTCTGCCACCTCGAGGGGACGCTGCAGTCCGAGTGCTTCCTTCAGCGTGGCCCACACGCCCATCCGTGCCTCCCATCGGGTGGGCGCGTCGAGACGCCCGGTACCGGGTTGGGGACGTATCGTGAGCCGGCGGTCCGTGACGCCCCGTCAGAGATATGCTGGGCCATGTCGTCCCACTTCGAGCTCGTCCTCACCTCCACTGGCCAGGCCTTGCCCCTCGGGGATGCGCCCCTCACGCTGGGGCGCGCCCCCGGCAACGATCTCGTCGTGACCGACGACGCGATCTCCTGGCACCACGCGCAGCTGTGGATCGAGGGCGGTCACCCTTGGATTCGCGACCTCGGATCCCGCAACGGAACCTTCGTGAACGGCGAGCGGGTTCGCGGCAGTCAGCGGCTCGCCGCCACCGACACCCTCCGCCTCGGCCCGACCCTGGAGCTCGGCCTTCGGGGGGCCACCGAGGCGCTGCCCGCGCGCTTTCGGGTGCGGCACTTGGTCGACGAAGCCAGCTCCATGCGGGTGTCGATCACTGGCGATCGCTTCCGCATCGGAGCCGGCGCCGACTGCGATCTGCGTCTCGACGAGGGGCCGCCTCGCCTGGCCACCATCCTGCTCCACGACAACGGGGAGATCTGGGTCGGTACCGCCGACGGCGACTGGCAGGTAGACCCAGGCCAGGCCTTCGAGGTCGAGGGCCGTCACTTTCGGGTGGTGGAGGAGACGCCGGACCATGCCCCCACCGTCGACTTCAATGCCTCGTCGTACCCGTACGAGGTCGCGCTCCGCACCGAAGGCCACGGCCCCCACGCCGTGCTGTCCGAGGGGCCGAAGGAGCTGCTGCTGACCGGCAACCGCGGCCTGCTGGTCTACGTGCTCGGGCAGCAGCTGCTCGAACACCGTCGGGAGAAGGTGCAGGGGGCCGACGAAGGCTGGTGCGGGACCGCCGACGTACTCGTGAAGGTGTGGGGCCGAGGCCAGGCCACCAACAACCACCTCAACGTGCTGGTGCACCGCACCCGGCAGCACCTCGAGAAAGAGGGCTTCGACCCCTGGTGCATCGAGAAGCGCCGTGGGGCTGTCCGCCTGCGCGTGCGCCGCGTGGAGGAAGGGTGACCCGACCCACCGGGGGCCGCTCGAGGTCCAAAGGCAAGGGTCGACCGTCGTCGGCCAGCAAGCGGCAGGTGGTGCTCGAGGGACGCGTGGTGCAGACCCGCGGCCGTCGCGTGCTGGTGCGCGACGTGGACGGACCCGACGAGCGTGTGTGCTTCCTCGCGGGCCACCGAGCGGTCGTCGGCGACCGGGTGGAGTGGGTCGAAGCCAAGGGGGAGGGCGGCAAGCTGGTCGGCGTAGGCGACCGCGACGGCGTGCTCGTCCGGACCGACGCCACAGGACGGGAGCAGGTGCTGGCTGCCCACCTCGACGGCCTGATGGTGGTGGCCGCGACCCGCAATCCTCCGTTCCGGGTGGGGCTGATCGACCGCTACGTGGTCGCATGCTCCACGGCCGGCTTGGAGCCCGTGGTGGTGCTCAACAAGGCCGAAGACGGCGTGCCCGAGGGGGTGCTCGAGGAGCTGGCCCTGCGGGGCCTCGACGTACTCGTGGTGAGCGCCCACACCGGCTTGGGCCTCGATGGGCTGCGGGAGCGCCTCTCGGGCGGCACTTGGGCGATGGTCGGGCACTCGGGCGTCGGCAAGACGTCGCTGGTGGCGGCCCTGCTTCCGGAGCAAGACGTGGGGCCGGTGGGCGACCTGTCCGACTACTGGGGCACCGGGCAGCACACCACCACGGGCTCGACGGTCTTCCAGCTACCGGATGGGGGCGAGGTGGTCGACTCTCCGGGCATTCGGACCTTCGCGCCCGGCCATCTCGAGGCCGGCCAGGTGCGGATGCACTTCCCTGGGGTGGGCGCCTTGGGCTGCCGCTATCGGGACTGTCTGCACCGGCCCGACGAAGACGGGTGCGTCGCCGAAGAGGAGGTCCACGCGTCGCTCCTCGCGAGCTACCGACGGCTGCTCACCGAAGTGCTCGTCCGCGAGGAGAAGGCGAAGCCGGGCTGATCAGGCGCCCAGCTGGCTCTGGTCGAACAGGGTCGCGCCCGTCGACAGGTTGGCCACAGTGACGTGCACTGCGCCGTTCGTGCCGAGGCGGTACCGCTCCTCGATCACTGGGCCTTGGTCGATGTGGGCGACCGGAATGGCGTCGAGGTCTCGGCCGACGAGTCCGTCGTCGTAGGCCACGCGGACATCGGCGAAGGGGGTGACGACGCCGTCGGGGGCGCCGTCCTCGAGGTGGTCGCACTCCACGAAGCGGAGGTGACCGACGTTGTGCACGGCCCGGTAGCGGCGCACGACCTCGTCGCCCTCGGCGTGGCCGGAGCCCATCAGGGTGTCGAAGGCGACGTCGGCGCCGGAGCGGGCCTCCCGGAAGACCCCGAAGGTGCGGCCCAGGATCTCCTCGAGGGCGGGGCCCTCACCGGACAGCGCCAGGGCAAGGCCGACGGCCACAGAGGCGGACGCATAGGCGCTGCGCTTCACCTTGCGGCCGAAGCGCTCCTTGAGGCGACGGGCCACGAGGGGCAGCTCGGAGCCACCGCCCACCACGTAGACGCCGGCGAGGCCTTCGTCGTCGGCGAGGGGCTCCAGGGCGGCGAGGGTGCGGTCGAGGAGGCCGTCGACGGCGGTGAACAAGTCGGCCACGGCCACCTTGGCCTCGTCGTCGCCGAGCTCCACCAACACCTTGCGGGTGTTGGGGTGGATGGCTTCCTTGGCGGCGCGGGCGGCCTCGAGCCAGTCGGTGCGCGCTTCGAAGGGCTTGCCGAGGGCCTCGAGGGCGAGGGCAAGCAGGGCACGGTCGACGTCGGCGCCGCCGAGGTCGGAGAGGCCGGCGTGGGCGGTGACCCGGTGGCGGCCGCCCTCGATGCGCACGCGGGAGGCGTCGAAGGTGCCGCCGCCGAGGTCGTAGACCAGCACGTCCTGACGCACGGAGGTGAGCGTCTTGCGGTAGCGGTGGGCGTACTCCACGCCGGCCGCGCTGGGCTCGTTGAGCAGGCCCTTCACCTCGAAGCCCGCGGCCCGGAAGGCGGCGAGGGTCGCGAGGCGCTGGGTGGAGCTGGCCCCGGCGGGGACGGCGACCATCGCCTCGGGGGCGTCGGGGGTGGCGTCCTCGAGCTCGGCGGCGGTGCTCTCGGCGAGCTGCCCACGGAGGTGGGTGAGGAATCCGGTCATCAGCTCGACGAGCGGCACCTCCTGGGCCCCGACCGTGAGGGTGCGGTGCAGCGAGGCATCGGCGCCCGACAGGGCCCGCTTGAAGGAGCGCACCACGGACCAGCTCGGGTCGTGGAGCACCTCGGCGGCGTCCCAGCCGTAGCGCCAGGCCGTGCCGTCGGTGGCCGCGAGGGTAGGGATGTGGGCGTGCAGTGTGCCGTCGGGGGCCTCGAAGGAGACGACCGGGGTGTTGCCGCGGTCGCAGGCGGCGACCACCGTGCGGGTGGTGCCGAAGTCGATGCCGAGTCGCATGGGGGCTCCTGGAAAGGGGCCGGCCGTAACTCGGTTCGATCGCGGAGCAAGCTGTGATTCTTGCGTGCCCGCGTCGGTCGGCCCGTCGCTACAGGCGGTCGTCCAAGCCCGTGGACGAGCCGTACAGAATCCACAGCGCGCCCGCGCTCGACAGGGCGAGGTCGTCGAACCCGTCGCCGTCGACGTCGCCGGCGCCCGTGGCGTAGGTGCCCTCCCGCCAGGCCGGCGGGCTCTCCCAGATCGGGTCGCTCGCGAGGCCCGTGGGGGAGCCGAGGTACACCTCGACCGTCGAGGTCTCGGCGGGGCCCACCGTCCTCACGACGACGTCGTCGTAGCCGTCGCCATTGAGGTCGCCCGCGGGGCGCACGCCAGAGCCGAACCGCTGCTTCGCGACCTCGCCGGACCGCTGCCAGTCCATGCTGCTGGGGCCGGCGGGGCCTCCGTGGAAGACCTCCACGCGGCCCTTGGCGCCCTCGGGCGTGGCCCCGATGACGTCCTGGAAGCCGTCGCCGTTCACGTCGGCCATCACGACCGAGGCGCCGTCTCCGGCGTGGCTGGGGATGCTCATCGTCCAGCGCGTGCCTGTGTTTGTGCTCAGGTCGAGCTTGATGCTGTGGATGTACTCCCCGACAGCGGCCACGTCGGCGAGGGCATCGCCATCGATGTCCCCGATCCAGAGCCCGGATCCCAGGCCCTGGTCGGCGGTTCCTCTGAGCTGCACGGGGGGGGCCCCCGCACCGAGGCCCGCTGCCGCGCCGAAGAAGGTGGTGACCTCCCCCAGGATGTCGTTGACGTGCATGTGCTCCGGAGAGCCGACGACGATGTCGTCGAACCCGTCGCCGTCGATGTCCCCTGCACCAGCGACGTCCATGCCGAAGCGCTCCCACTCCTTGTCGCCGTAGAAGGTCGCGTTGGGTACGTCGGGCAGCCCGGAGGCACTGCCGTAGTAGACGAAGACCGCTCCGTGGTCTTCCTCCAGGAACACGGGCGCATCCGCCTCGGGGGCGGAGACCACGACGTCGTCGTAGCCGTCTCCGTTGACGTCGCCGGCGTAGGCGATGTCGAAGCCGAAGCTCGCGTGGACGTCCCCGGTGGGGTCGTCGGGGCTCCAGGCGCTCGTGGGCGTCAACCCCGAGGGGGAGCCTAGGTGGAGCCCCACCAGTGCTGGCTGGTCCTCGGTGGCCCTCCAGTCGGAGCCGCCCACTCGGCTGCTCGGCGCGGCCACCAGCAGGTCGTCGTAGCCGTCGCCGTTCACGTCGCCTGCTCCCTCCATGGCGGCGCCGTAGTTCTTGATGGTGGACCACCACGTCGGCGCCATGGTGCCCCTCGTGCGGTCCGCGCCCCCGAGGTGCACCTGCACGGTGCTGTGGGACCCTGAGTCGTGGATCGCCAGCACGAGGTCGCCGTGGCCGTCGCCATCCACGTCCCCCATGCCGTCGAGCCCGAGATCCCCGGTGTTCGCCGCTCGGGCGACCCAAGCGGGCGTCGGCTCCGGCCCGGAGGGGGCGCCGTAGTGCACCTGAATCCAGGTCTCTCGGGCGAAGTCGTCCGCCCCGTCCTTGTCGACGGTGCTGGCGCTGCCGGTCAGGACCAGGTCGTCGAATCCGTCGCCGTCGAGGTCGTGGGCCAAGACGCCTCGGTACCCGAGGAGGGAGCCCCGCCGCATGCCGTCGATGCGGAAGGACGCCATGGCCGTCGGGCCGGTCGCGGTGCCCAGGTGCACGAAAACGGCGCCTGTGGATGCCGCGTCGGGCGCTGCGATGATCAGATCTGCGCTGCCGTCGCCGTCGACGTCGCCGGCATCGAGGGCCTCTCCGAAGCCGCCGTCGACGATGGACGGGTCTGGGTCGATGGTCCACGTGGGTGTGGTGGGCGTGCCGGCCGAGCTGCCGGCGAACACCAGAACGGCTTCATCCGGCGACTGCGGCTCGCCCACGACCAGGTCGTCGTACAGGTCGCCATCCAAGTCCGCGACGGTGATGGCCAGGATGTTCGTGTCGAAGGAGAGGTCGACGGAGGGATCGACCTCAGGCCCGGTCCCAGAGCCCCGGTGCACGAAGACTCGACTTCCGTCGACGTTGGCCTTCCGACTCGTGAGCACGATGTCGTCGAACCCGTCGCCATCGACGTCGCCAATGGCCAGCTGGTTTGCGTAGTGTAGGGCCCAGTCGAAGCCGTAGAACGACCAGCTCGGGGTGGTCTCCAGCCCCGAGGCGGACCCGCGGAACACCTGCACGCAGCCATCGTCGGTGGCGTCGTCGTGGTTCGGCGCTCCGACGATGAGGTCGTCGTAGCCGTCGCCGTCGACGTCTCCCGTGGTCAGGGTCCATGCCCCCGTGGGCCCGAGGATGGTCTGGGCCGCCGGCGTCACCGGGCCGGTCGCGGAGCCCGCGAACACGCTGAAGGTCTCGTCGGGGTGCGCGAGGACGACGTCGTCGAAGCCGTCGCTGTCGAAGTCGCCGGAGGCCTCCGCGCGGAGCGAGCTGCCGCCGCCGGCGAAGTGCTTGAGGACGTCCGCCTCGCGGAACTCCGTGTCGATCGGCGCGGGCGCGGGGTGCACGGCCTCGGCGCGGGGGATGAGCAGAAGCATCAGCAGTGCCATGGGGTCCCTTCGGTCGCCGCGAGGCTGTCGGGCCTCTCCCCGCAGCCGCAGCACCATGCCCTCTTGGGCCGGCCGCCGTCACTCCGAAAAGTGGAGCGTCTCGGCCTTTTCGGCGCCGGTGGTGTGGCGGGCCCAGATCGCGGCGTAGTGCTCTCGGTTGGCCTCGGTGACGGGCTCCTCGGCCACCACCTCGAGGCGGCTTCCCGACGGGTCGTACCAGACCGAGGGTGGATGCGAACACTGCATGTCGCCGTGGAAGAAGAGACGATGCACGTCGCCTTTCGGCGTTCGCCAGACCTCGACCCGGGCGAAGCGGCCCATGCAGGGAGGCTCGTCGGCGAGGATGTGCTCCATGGCCGACGCGAGGGCCAGACCGGAGGGGGGAGGGGCCTTCACGGGGGCTCTCGGGTCCGCGGCCGGCGCGGGCACGGTGGGGATGTCCACGGGGCGCTCGAGGGCGGGGTCTCGGCCGCAGGCGAGCAGCAGCACCAAGAGGAGGCTCACGCGGGCACCGCCTCGGGGTCGGCCTCGGCCTCGGGCAGCTCGTCGAGTCGGCCGAAGTGGGCCTCGGGGTCGGCGAACACCCGCTTGAGCACCGTCGACATCTTCGCGGCGTGGGCCCCGTCGAGGAGGCGGTGGTCGAAGGTGGCGAAGAGCCGCATCACCTTCGCGACGCGGATCTCGTCGGTCTCTTGGTCGACCACCGGCACCTTCTTCACGGACCCCATCGCCACCAGCAGCGGCACCTTGGAGTAGGGCACCAGCGGCACGTAGGCCTCTTCGAGCCCCAGCGAGCCGATGTTGGTGACCATGGCGGAGCCGAAGGGGTCGCGGGGGAGCCCGGCCCAGGACATGTCGAGGTTCAAGGTGTAGAGAAGGAAGCTGATGGTGTCGAGGATCCATCCGGTGACGAAGCCGGGCAGGAGCTTGAAGGTCTGCCGCGTGGATTCCTTGTCCTTGTCTTTGCCCGTCCGGACCTTCTCGGCGACCCGGCGGAACTCGTCGACGATGTCGGGCATCGACTTCTGATCGGCGCGGCGAATGGTCAATCCCGACAGATCGATCTGGCCGGTCTCGGGGTCCTTCATGACCACCTGGAAGAAGATGTCGACGTCCTCCCGCAGGTAGATGCGCCCGTAGCGGAGGATGGCGTTGGCGTCGGGCATCTCCGCGAGGGCGAGAGCCACGGCCTTGGCCATCAGGTGGGTGAGGGTGAGCCGCTTGCCCGTGCGTGCCCGGAAGGCCTCGATGTAGGAGAGGGTGGTGTCCATCTCGAGGCTCAAGGAGCCGTAGACGGTGGGGTCCTTCGCCGTTCGCCAGGTGCCGATGGCGATCTTGCGAAAAGAGGAGAGGTCGGTCTTGGGTCGGAGCACGATGTTCGGCATGCCGCGCATTGTACGCCAGCCGTGGCATGCTCTCGCCATGACCGTCCTGCCCGAGCGCTGCGCCCCCCTGATCCGCTGGAGCCGACGGCACCCGCTGGAGCTGGTGGGTCCTCCGGGCGTGGGGAAGAGCTGGTTGGTGCGTCGCTGGGCCGACACGGTTCCGGACGTGGTGTGGACCTCCCTGGACGGTGTGACGACGGCGGATGGCGTGGTGCACGAGCTGGCGGTTGCCCTCGACGTCGACGACGAGGGTCAGGCCTTCCCGGCCCTCGGCGCCCGGGCACCGTCCGCGTGGGTGCTCGACGACGCCGAAGGGGCGGCCGAAGCCCTCGTGACCCTGCAGGCGCGCTTCCCCGCCAACGTGCCGGTCCTCGTGGCGTCGCGGCGGCGGGTGGGGCTGCGGGGGTCGTCGGTGGTGGACGTGGGTCCGCTGGACCACGACGAGGCCGTCGAGCTATTCGTGGCCCGTGCCGGCGCGGCCCGGCATCGGTTCGATCCGGAGACCCAGCGGGACGCCATCGATGCGCTGTGCCGGGAGCTCGACGGCCTGCCCCTCGCCATCGAGCTGGCGGCCGCTCGGGTGCGGGCGCTCACCGTGGCGCAGATCGTGGACCGGCTGACCCTGGACCACCTGAAGGACCGGCGGCGCAGCGGTCGACACCACAGCCTGCGGCAGGCCCTGGCGAGCACGGTCGATGCCCTCTCCGCCGAGGCCCGTCACATGCTGGCGGGGGCCAGTGTGTTCCTCGGGGGCTTCAGCTTCGAGGCGCTGGAGGCGGCCGGAGCCGGCGGACTGGACCCGCTGGAGGAGCTCATGGACGCCGGGCTGCTGCAGCGGGTCGACGGCACCATGCTGCGGCTGCTCGGGCCGGTCCGGGCGTTCGCGGCGGAGCTCCCGGGGGGAGACCTGGCGGAGGAACAGGTGCACCGCTGGCTCGTGGCCCAAGCGGAGGCCAAGCGGCCCTGGCAGGATGCCGCCTTCTGGCATGGCTGGCGCCTGCAGCTGGCTCGGGCGGCGTCCCTCGGCGGCGAGGTGGGGGCGCGGGCGGCGGTGGTGCTGGGGCGGCGGGAAGAGCTGTTCGGGCCCGTGGGCGGGCAGCTGGCGCGCTGCGGCACCATGCGGGGCGACGAGACCCTGCCCGGCGCCCTTCGGGCCGCGCTGCACCGGTCGGTGGCCGTCGAGGCACTGGTGCGGAACGACTACGAGGTGGCCCTCGCTGCCCTCGAGCTGGGCCTGTCGCTGGCGACGGATGGGTCTGCTCGTGGGGAGCTGCTCCTGGCCAAGGCCCAGGCCGTGTCGGACCAGCGCGCAGGGGAGGGCGTGCCCCACGCGCTGCTGGACGAGGCCCTGGGGGCGTTCGGGGACGATCCCGAGGGACGGTCGGAGGTCGAGTTGGTGCGCTCCATCGCTTGGCTCCGGCTCGGCGACGCCGATGCCGCGGTCGCTGCTGCCCACAAGGCCCTGGGGGCCGCCACGGGCCATGAACTGCTCCCGCTCGAGGCGCTGTGTCTGGCCTTCCTCGCCGATGCCGAGCGGCATGCGGGGGTGTCCCCGGCCTCCAGGCTCGCCCGACTCGACCGGGCCATGGCCCTCGACGTGGCGCCGCCGAAGTACCGGGCGCTCGTGGCCACGAAACGCTCCACGGCCCTGGCCGACGCGGGACGCTTCGACGAGGCCATCGCGGCCCTCGACGGGCCGATCGGGAGGCTGGAGGAGGCGGGGGACCACCTCTTTGCGGGGGGGCACCGCCTGCTTCAGGTGGCCTTCGCTCTCGCGGGGGGCGAGACCAGCGATGCGGAACAGCGCCTCGAGCGCGTGCCCCGGGATCTGCCCCACTACGCGGGGGTGCTGTGGACCCTGCGGCAGGCTCAGGTGGCCCACGCCGCCGGCGACGTCGCGCGGGCCCGTGCTTCCTACATGGAGGTCGAGGGGCTGCCCGGGGAGGGCTACCGAGCCCTGCGGTCCGAGGCGCTGGCGTTCCGCTCGGCCCTGGACGGAGAGCGCTGCGACGGCCTGCTCGACGGCGTGCTGGAGCGCGCCCATGCCGGGCCTGAGCTGCAGAGCTGGGTGGACGCCCGGGGGCGCTGGGAAGCGCGTCTGCTGGCTCGGCTCCTCCGGCCGGCCGTGCAGGTCGCGTCGAACGGCACTTGGTTCCAGGTCGGGACTCAGCGGCACGCCCTCGGGCGCAAGCCGACCCTGGTGCGGGTGCTCGCGGGGCTGGCTGAGCGAGCGGGTCGCCCCGTCCCCCTCGACGAAGTCCTCGCGTTCGGGTGGCCGGGGGAGGCCCCCAAGGGCAGCAGCGGCCGCGCTCGGGTGCATGTGGCGATCAGCACCCTGCGCAAGCTCGGCCTGCAAGGGGCGCTGTGGACCGCCCCCACCGACGCGCTCGCCTACGTGTTGGAGGCGGAGCGCGTCGAAGGGTGATCAGTCGCACTCGGTGAAGCGGAGGGCGTCGGCCACCACCACCCCGTCGCCGTTGCCCCAGCGGGAGAGCGAGACGCGGTTGGCGCCGGCGGGGAAGGTCCAGTCCCCGAGGTGGTTCCAGCGGGCGCCGTTGCTGCCCTGGTGCACGGTCGTGCGGCCGAGCTCTCGGTCGCTGGCGTCGTAGGCGATGAACGTGGCGTTGGTGCGGTCCCATGCGGAGGTCCACCAGGCCTCGACGGTGTAGCACTGGTCTGCGTCGGTCTCGACGTGGAAGCTGGCCAGGTTGCTGCTGGCGGCGGTGCGGGCCCACCAGTAGCCGGTGTTGTAGTAGCCGCTGACGTTGGCCGAGGCGCTCCAGGCCGAGCCCACGTCGATCCAGGTGCGGGCCGACGTGTTGTAGCCGTTGTTGGAGTCGACCACGAAGCTGCCGGGCAAGCCCGTGGTCGGGGCGGCGGTGCCCCCCGTGGTGCCACCGGTGCTTCCAGTGCTTCCGGTCGGTCCGTGGTCGCCGCACGCGGTCTGCACGTCGTCCAGGTACTCAGCCCACGGCCAGTTGGGGCCCGGGTCGGTGCGGTTCCACGGCTGGATCTGGCCGTGGCCGAAGATGTGGTAGCTGTCCCGCGGGATGTTGTGGCGCTCGGTGATGCCGCAGGTCAGCTCGGCGGAGCGGTCCAGCAGCCCCGGAGACCAGCTGGCCTGGCTGGCGTAGCCGGCGTGCTCGATGCCCACCGACAGGGTGTTCATGGTGATGCCGGAGTAGTTGCACTCGTGGCCGTCGTTGTTGTTGCAGTCGTAGTTGGCCGCGACGTGCCAGGCGCGGTGGTCTTCGTCGACCAGCTGGCGGACCTCGGAGCCGTCGTCGTTGACGACGTAGTGGGCCGAGGCGCCGGCGGCGGGGTTGGACAGCCAGCCCCAGCAGCCCGAGTACGAGCCCTCGCAGGTGTGGATGACGACGTACTGGGGGGTGTAGCCGTAGCGGGTGCTGGTGTAGTTCGGCGACGGAGACCAGAGGGCGTAGGCGTCGTTTCGTCCGTCCTTGAGCCGCGTCGGTGCGCGGTAGTTCGGGGCGACCTCGCGAGGGGGAAGCACCACGTCCTCGAGCTCCAGCCCCTCGGAGAGCAGCTCGAACACCTCGTAGTGCACGTACTCGGAGGCGGCCTCTTCGTGCTGGATGTCGCTGAAGCGGGCGACGACCGGGGCCCAGGCGTCCAGGTCGTTCGGACCGATGCCCTCGTCGTCGGCCCAGGCGGCGAGCAGCAAGGCCGTCGCCTGGATGTTGCCGGCACGGGTGTGGCGTACCTCCTCCTCGTCGAGGCCGCTGAGGCGGACGGCCTCGGCCAGCTGGGTCTCCTTGAGGCCCATGAGACCGATGGACGGGGCCTTGCCGTCGAACTCGACGTGGCCGTCGACCATCTGCATGCGGGTCTCCACATGGGAGATGGCGATGAGCAGGTCCACCGGCACGCCCGAGACCCTGGCGGCCGCGGCGTAGTCGTCGTGGGGCCCCTGGTCGGAGGCCTCCTCCCCTCGAGCGAGGGGGTCGATGGTGAGGAGCTGGTCCTGGCAGGCCGACAGGACGAACAGCGTGATCAAGAGTCCGTTGCGCATAGAACCTCCGAACACTGGCCCGAGAGAGGCCGGTTCAGAGCTTGGCTATGGAGCGGTCGTGTGCGGGTCGCCGAAAGGTCGCTAAGAGCGACTGAGGGGTGGCTCAAGACCGCTGAAGAGGGGGGTCACATGCCCTCCTCGGCGGCCTCCAGGTACCGGCGCAGCTGCTCGACCCGGTGCCGTACCCGCAGGGTCCGGTCGACCTCGTCGGTCATCTTGGAGCACACCGGGGTGTCGACGTCCCGGTGGGCCAGCCACAGCCGCTGGCTGGCCTTCAGCAGCGCCTGGGTCGGAGGGTCGCACTTCGACAGCAGCTGCTGGTAGGCGGTGTGGAGGTCGGCGTCGTACACCGCCTCGTCGCAGAGCACGAAGGCGTCGTGCTCGCCGACGGCATCGCTGTAGCAGTCGTCGCCGGGCTCGACGATGGGGCGAGGCGCACACAGGTCGTAGGCCAGCTCGGTGGCCCGGTCTTCGAGGAAGCGGGACTGATGCCCGGCGTGCACCATCGACCACATGGATCCGTCGCGGGTGTAGATCTGGGTGAGCCACGCGAACTCGGCGTCCCGATGGGCGGCCCATGCACGGGTCAGGTCGAGGCCCGGATGCTCGGTGGAGAGCTGCTTCTCGAGCGCGGTGACCTCCGCGATCCAGCGGTCTCGGGTGTCGCGGCCGCACAGGTTGAGGCCGGTCTGGGTGGGGTCGGCCTCGATGCAGGCGGCATGGGCCGCGTGGATCGGTGCGAAGCGGGCGGCCGGCTGCGCGGTGGACGAAGGGGCTGCGGAGGGAGGGGGGGCGTCGCCGAAGTAGTCCCAGGCCTGCTCGAGCACGCCGTCGGGCATGTCGTGGGCGGCGTCCTGGGACCGGGCGTTCGCCTTGGCCAACAGGTAGCCCTGGCCGTCGAGGGTGAGCCTGGCTTGCTCGGCGCCCCCCGAGGTGACGACCACCTCGGAGACCTCGGCGCCCGCATAGGCGTAGTCGATGCCCCTGGCCGTGACGCCCTCGTCCACGGTGTGGGTGAAGTACGCCCAGTCGTCGCTTGTGCACCAGTCGCTGGCGTGGGCGACGACGAGGCGCCAGGCCGGGCCCTTCACCTCCACGACCATGGGCTTCGCGGGGGGCTGCTTGGCGAGGCGCTCGTGGGCTGCTTCGGTGCCCATGGCGCAGGCCATGTCGGCGAGGGCCTGACGTCGGGCCGGGTCCTCGTACACCGGGTGCGCGAGGAAGAAGGCCCGCAGGGCGTCCCGTCGGGCCGGGTCGTCCTCGGAGGTGGTGCCGGGCATCTCCTCCCAGTCGACGGCCTCCTGCACGGCGGCGTCGACCCAGGGGGGCATGGGGTCGCCCTTCTCTTCGTCCCCTGGTCCCGGGTCCGCCACGGCGGGGGCGGTCGCCGCTGTCGGGAGCTGGGGGGTCGAGCAGCCCATGACGAAGACCCATGCAGGGAACCAGACGTGCATCTCACCTCCACAGCGACGAGCCTACCAACCCTGGGGGGGCGACACACGCTGCGATATCCAGCGCTCATCCCTCCCCATCGCCAGGCCACGCCATGCGCACGCTGCAGCACACCACGTCGATCGATGCCCCATGCGACGTGGTGTGGGCCGCGCTGATCGACCTGGCGAGTTGGCCCGCGTGGAACGTCGTGCACCCCGATCCGGAGCAGCCGCCGGTCGTGGGAGCCCGAGCTCGGTTGCGCCTGCAGCTGCGGCCCGGGCTCGGTGTGACGGTGCCAGCGCGGTGGGTCGTCGTGTCCCCGGGACGGGCGCTCGTGTGGTCGGGTGGACCGGCCCGTGTGTTCCGGGCGGTGCACGGCTTCGAGCTGATCCCCGACGGGGAGGGGTGCCGCCTCCGGCACCACGAGACGTTCTCGGGGGCGCTGCACCGTCCCGCCATGCGCGTGCTCGCTCGCACGCTGGTCGAGCGCTACCGGCACGTCAACGAGGCCCTCGCCAACCACGTGAAGGGCTGAGGGGCCCGGGCCTCAGTCGAGGCTGGGGATCAAGGCCTCACCGGCCTCGTGCTTGGTGATCCACTGCTCGAGCCCGCCGGTGGCGGTGCGCTGGACCTTGTTGTGGAGGAAGCTGGACCACCCCAGGAAGATCCCGGGCATCCCGAGGGCCTGCCGGCTCCAGCGCCAGAAGGAGAAGGTGTCGGTGTGGGTATGGATGCGGCCGTCCTGGAAGGTGAAGGCGGCGTCGATGACGTTGTGGACCGAGCGCCCGGTCGCGGAGAAGGTGTACCAGGCCTCCCAGTGGGCCGAGCCGGCGTCGCCGTCGGCCTGCACGGCGCTGTGCTCGAGGCGCAGATCGGCGCTGCGGCTGGTGAGCATGTGCCACATGGCGGCGGCGCGCCAACCCTTCAGCTCCCCGAAGGCGGGGTCGTGGAAGGTGACCTCGGGGTGGTAGCAGGCGGCCATGCCGGCGGCGTCGCCGGCGCCAAAGGCGGTGTAGAAGCGCTCGATGAGCTGGGCATGGTCCGACACTCGACCCCCTGGGTGGCGCCGAGCATACGCGTCGCGCTGCGGGCCTACCAGCCCGTGCCCACGCCGATGAGCACCCGCACGGGGGCATCCCAGTTCGACGCCGCAGGCACGGGCCCGAGGGGCGACGGGCCCTCCCCGACGGGGACCAGAGGCACGGCGACCAGCAGCTGGGAGTCGAAGCGGCTGTCGCGCAGCACGCTGGCTAGGCGCAGGCCCGCCCGCACGTCGCCGAGGGGCTCGGGGACGGACCAGGCCCCGGCCTCCGTGCGCCACACGAGCGCCGCGTCGCCGCCAGCCAGCAGCTCGACCCGACGCAGGTACAGGCCGCGGCCGCCGGTGCGCCAGCGTGGCGCGATGGGCAGGGCCCAGGCCGCACCGGCCACGGCGAGGGCATCTCCGCGGATGGCGTAGGGGGCGTAGCCGGGCAGCGGGGCCGTGCCGACGAGGGCGGTCTGCCGGAGGGCCCACGGGGTGTCGCCGCCGGCGGCGAGCTGCTCTTCCCCAACCACGTGGCGGCTGGTCCATCCCCCTTCGGCCCGCAGCTCCAGGCGGTGGGGGCCATCGGACAGCGGGCCGACCTGGCCCAGGGCGCGCTGCCCTCGCACGCGACCCCAGGGCCGGTGCCAGCGGTAGGCCTCGAGGCGCTCCCCTTGGCTGATCACCGGGGCGGCGAGTCGGCTGTCGGCCACGGTCCAGCCCAGATCGAGCCGGACCCCTTGGTCGTCGAGGCCGCGTCCCAGGGTGTCGACGGACAGGGAGGCGGTGCCGCGGAGGCCCACCAGCCGCGGTAGTCCATCGCCCTCCGCGGTGCGGCGCTCCGCGGCGAGCACTTGGCCCTCCACCTCGAAGGACACGTCCTCGGTGAGACCCCGGGACACGAAGGCGGCGGCTCGGTCGAGGGCCCGAACGCCGGGTTGGCCGTCCCCCCACACGACCCGCTCGCGGACGGTGCTTCCCCACACCCCGAGCTCGGGCCAGAAGCGCTGCAGGGCGTAGCGGCCCTCGAGGGCGCGGTCGTCGCCGACCATGGCCCACACGGCGAGGTCGTGGTGTTCGGCGGCGTCGGAGACCGTGGCGTAGGCCCCCAGCGACGGGCTGATCTGATTCCCCGACACGTCGATCCGGGCGAAGGGGGCGGCGGAGGGCGGCAGCAGGCTGCGTGCCGCTCGGTAGGGGCGCTCGGCCACTGAGGCATCGCGGGGGAGCTCCCGCGGGGGCGGCCAGGCCGGGGTGTGGTCGAGGAGCTCGGCGAGGCCCTCGTGGTCGGGGGAGGTGTCGATGGCGCCGACCCGGGCGCCGTGCATGGCCCAGCGGCCGAGGGCGTGGGCCTTGACCCCGTAGGCACCCGGCACGCTGTAGAGGAGATGGCCGCCGTCGGTGGTGGAGGGGCAGGCCGCGCCGAGGCGCTGAGCGGTGACCCGCACGACCTCCCCTAGGGCGGGGCCGTCGTCGCTGTCGAGGACGTCGGCTCGCAGCACGTCGCGGATGCGTGTGCCCTCGCTTCCCGCGACGGGCAGGTCGGCGGAGAACCACAGGCCTGCTTCGTCCCACCACGGCTCCTGCTCCACCCAGCGGTCGTCGGTGAGGGCCCGCCAGCTGGCGCCTCCGTCGACGGGGCCGTCCAGGGTCCACAGGTCGACCTGTCCCGCGACGTTCAGGCTGGTGGCGAGGTGCTGCCCATCGGGGGACCAGGTGAGGCCGCGGGCTTGCCGCTCGCCCCCCCACCGGTCCCACACCCTCCACGCCGAGCCGTCCGCGGGCCCGACCACCAGCTCTTGGCCGCCGCCGGTGAAGCGGAGGAGGGCGAGACGGGTGCCGTCGGGGGAGGGGGCCAGATCCATGGCGCGCTCGGTGCCAGGCAGCTGGGTGCGCCGCTTCTTCGCGGGCCGGTCGACCACCGAGTCTCCATCCGGGACCGACAGGTCGACCCACCAGACGTGGTCGAAGGTGTCGGCGTCGAGCCATGGGGCGGTGTCGGGGCCGATGACCCAGGCGCCACCTGGGCCGTGGGCGAAGGGGGCGCCGAAGCGGGCGGGGATCCACAGCCGCTCGCCGGAGAGTTCTTCCCGTCGCTCGGGGGCGTCGGTCCAGCCCCCGACGATGCCCGCCAGGCTGCCCTCGTCGATCCGGGAGGCGACCACCGCGCCGACCCGCCCCTCGAGGAGCCAGCCGTCGCGAAGCTGCGGACACAGTCGCCAGGAGCCCGTGCTCTCCCGCGCTTCCTCCTGGTCCCGTGGGCCGCGCTTCGCCCAGGCGCGCTCCTGCCAGCGGGAGCCGGGCCGCCATGGGGGGCGCCACGAGAGCACCTCTTCGCCTTCGGCGAGGCCCTCGCCGGTCCGGGCATCGGCCTGGGCGCGGTGGTGAGCGGTGGTCTCGGCGACGAAGCGGTCGTGGAGCGCCGCGCCCCGCTGCCCGGTGGCCACCTTCAGGGCGCCGTCCCAGCCGCGCACGCCCTTGGCGGCCAGCATGCGCCGGTGCACGTCGGGCCCGTAGCGGTCGGCGAGCCAGCGGGCGAAGGCGTAGCCCTCCTGGTAGGCCCGCTCGGCGTCGCCCAGATCGTCCTTGTCGATGTCGACCTGCAGCTCAGCCCACGAGAGGAAGCGGCCCTCGAGGGCGGTGGCCCGCAGCCAGGCATCCCGCTCCGGGGTCCAGGTGTTGACGCCGGCCTGCTCGCTGACCCACTCCGCCAGGCCCTCGGACCAACCGTAGGGGCGGTCGTGGTCGAGCTCCACCCGCAGGCCGGCGCCGCCCCACGGTCCCTCGAGGGTGCCGCCGACCTCGACGCCGAGGTTGAGGGCCTCGGGCAGGCGCAGGCTCGCTTTGTGGACCAGCAGGTGGCCGAGCTCGTGGGCGAGGGCGTCGATGGGACCGTCGGAGCGGCCGCGGGTGCGCCACAGCTGCTGTCCGGGGTGGGCGGAGAGCACGATCCAGTCGGCGTGGGGGAGGGTGTAGCCGCGGGCGGTGTCGACGTCGTCGACGACCAGCACCTGGATGCGCTCGAGGGGCACGGTGCCGACGGCCTGGGCGGCGTCGCGGAGCACGGTGTCGGCGCGGGCGGCCAGGGTGCGGGCGTAGGCTTCGCCGTCGATGGGGCGGCCCCGCCGGTCCTCCGCCATGTAGTGGATGGCGAAGTGCTCGGTGGTCAGCGTGCGCCAGCGGACCGACGCGTCGGGGGCGTCGTCGTGGTACGGCGTGGCCAAGGCCAGGGCGAGGAGCAGGGTCATAGCGACAGCTCCACGCCGCCGACGAAGCCGCTGGGGGCCTCGTCGTCGCCGAGGCGCTGAGCGCCGTGGACCCGCAGGGCTCGGTTGAGCTGCACGAAGCCCCCCACCGACCCGTGCCACGACAGAGCGGCCCCGCTGCCGAGCCACGCCACCCCGTCGAGGGTGCCGCCGAGGGGACCCGCCTGCAGGCCCACTTCGCCACGGGCGCCGACCCGGGAGGCGAGACCGGCGGAGGCGACGACGTCGGCCACGGGCCCGACGGTCCAGCGGCTGCCCCCCCACTGGCGGCGGCAGGGGAGCCCGAGCACGACCCGATGCACCGGGTCGACGGGGGCGAGACGAGGCGCTTCCCATCCCAGCTCGAGGGCGACGGAGCGTGCCGGGGCCTCCCGGCGACCCAGGGCCAACGCCGCCCCGACCTCGATGGGCTGCACGGCATCGTCGGTGGCACCCGCGGCTCGCAGCTCCACCGCTGGGCCCAGGGAGAGCCGGCCACGGGCCCCGAGCACGCCTCCCGGCGCCACGTGGAGGTCGAGCTGCTTCCAGCCCGCGGGCAACACCACCGGACGCTCCACCCAGCGGGCGGGGAGGGGCTCGCGGGTGGTGCGGTGGGTGAGGCCCCCCGCGAGGGCCAGCCCGAGGAGGGCCCACATCACTCGGGTGGAGGGGGCGGTGCGTTGGGCGCGTCGGGCCCGGTGGAGGTCGGCACGGTGCCGTCGGCGTCGCGCACCTCGGCCCCTTCCCCCGCTTCGGTCTCTTCGACCACGAGCCGCTGATCCTGCATCATGCGGCCGTCTTCGTACCGGCGCTCCCGGACCCGCGTGCCGTCGTCGCCGTAGTCGTACCAGGGCCCGACCCGTCGGCCGTCGGCGTAGCTGCCTTCGACGTCGAGGCGGCCCTCCCGGTCGTAGAATCGCCAGCGGCCGTCTCGCTCGCCGGCCCGCATGTCGCCTTCTTCGAAGATCGAGCCGTCGGCGAAGGTGTTGGTCCAGGCGCCATCTTCTTTGCCGGCCACGAAGTCCCCGCGCTCCCGGAGGTTGCCTTCGTGGTCGTAGGCCTCCCAGGTGCCGCTGCGGAGGCCGTCGGTGTACTGGCCTCGTTCGGCCACCGTCACCATGTCGTGCCAGCGTACGTAGGGTCCGTGGCGGGTGGTGGTGCCGTTGGGGGCCACTCGAGCGCACCAGCCCTCGAGGCCCAGGGGCGGGGGCCGTCCGGTGGGCACGTCGCCTTCCTCGCACTGCAGCTCGGGGTGCTCCTGGATGTCGACGTCGATCACCGACTCGACCACCACCACGGGCTCGGTCCAGGCGTCCGTCAGCGGTCCCAGCCGCTGGTGGAAGGTGAGCTGCGCAGCCAGGCTGTGGGTGCCCTGCGCGACCCCGCCGTGCACCCCGGCGGAGATGCCGGTTCGGGGGGCGGGGCGGAAGCTGGCCACCAGGCCGTGGCGTTGCTCGAGGCCGTTGGCGCCGGCGGCCATGCCGAGCCGGAAGCCGATGCTGGAGATGGGGTCGACGTCGACCCCGAAGGTGGCCGCGGCCAAGAGGGCTGCGTCGGGGGTCTCGACCTCGCCGGGGGTGATGCCGACGCCGATCTCGCCTCCGGTCCACACCGTGCGCTCCCGGGAGCCGAGGGCCACGGCCACGGCGGCCTCGCCGGCGGGCGCCACGGTGTCGGTGCCGAGGATGCCGGCCCCGCCGATCCGCAGCCCGACCAGCACGGCGTCCGCGGGCTCCAGGAAGGCCGCGATGCCCACGCGGGGCACCACGGGGATGTCCGGCAGGTCGGCCAAGAGATCCGGGGAGCCCGCGCCCACCGACAGGATGACCCCGGCGCCGTCGGCCATGGTGGCGGCTTCGCCGAGGGGGGGCACCTCCTCGCCGACCCCGCCAAAGGCCAGGACGAGCCACCACGGCGTCATGATGGACCGAGGAGCTCGAGGAGGCCTTCCCGAGCGGCGACCCGGACCTGCTCGCGGAGCTCGGCCCGCTCGTGGTGGAGCTCGTGGCGTCCTGCGAAGGTGCGCAGGGTGGCGCCACCGCCCCAGCCTGCTGCGAGGGCGCGGCTGCCGGCCAGGGGGATCAGGGGGTCGTCTTCGCCGTGGAGGATCCATGCGGGCACGGTGGCTCGGCCCGCGGCGTCGATGGCCTCGGGGGCCTCGCTGAGCAGGCTGTCGGCCAGGCGCAGGCTCACCTTGTCGTGGACCAAGGGGTCGTCGAGGTAGGCCTGGACCTGGGCGGGGTCGGAGCTGATGCCGTTGGCGTCGAGCCCGGTGGAGATGACGAGCTCCGGCAGCAGCCGCTTGGCGATGCGGCCCAGCCGCTCCTTGATGGCCATCTCGACGGTGCGCTGCACGGCGACGGCGGGGGCGGAGAACATCACCCCGGCCACGGCGTCGTGCACGGTGCCCGATGTGAGGTAGCGGGCGACCACCGCGCCGCCCATGGAGTGGGCGTACAGCACCACCCGCTGGGTGCCGCTGGCCTCGAGGAAGCGAGGGATGAGGCCGTGGAGGTCGTCGACCAGCTGATCGAGCCCGTCGGCGTCGCCCTTGACCCCGGCGCTGTGGCCGTGTCCGCGGGCGTCGTAGCCCATCGCGGGCACGGGCAGCTCGAGGTCGTGGATCCAGGTGGTGTACCGGCCGGCGTGCTCGCCGATGCCGTGGTGCACGAGCAGCAGGGTGTCGGCTTCTGGAGGTGCATTGCGCCCGTAGGTGACGACCCGGAACACCATGCCGGAGGGCTGCGTCCACCGGTCGGCGCGCAGGTCTGGGGGCGGAGGCAGCGCGGTCATGGTTCTTCGGCCTTCAGCGCATCGACCTTCTCTTGCACGGCCAGGGCGGCTTCTTCGTCGCCCGCGGCCCGGTGGGCCTCGACGACGAGCTGGCCGATGTCGATCCGACGGGGCTCGTCGGCGAAGGTCGCCTCGAGGAGGGAGACCACCTCCGTGCGCATGTCGGCGATCTCGCTGGTCAGCGCCTTCTTCTCCTTCCACGACATGTCGCCGGCATCGAGGACGGCCTGGGCTTCGTCTGCCTGCCGGACTTGGTGGGCGGCGATGCGTAGGCGTCCGTCGATGTGCTTGGGCTCTTGCTCGAGGATGCGGGCGAAGGCTTCCAGGGTCTTCTCCTCGTCGCCGGCCATCTCGTACAGCTCGGCCAGCAGCAGGGCGCCGGACACGCTGCGCCACAGGTTCTCCCGCTGGCCTTCGATCCGGGTGACGGCTCCCTCGCTGTCGCCGGACTCCATGAGCAGTTCGACGTGGGCCCGGAGCAGACGGGGTTCGCCGCCGTCTTCCCGGGCGAGGGTGGCCATGAGCCCGAGGGCGTCGGACATGCGGTCCGCCTCGCCGAGGGCTCGGGCGAGGTGGGCGGCGATGCCGGGCTCGAGCACCCCGCGCTCGAGAAGGCCCTCGTGGTAGGCGAGGGCGTCATCGAGCTCGCCGTCGAGGATGGACACCCGGATGGCGAGGGTGAGGATGCGGTCTTCGAGGGCCCGCACCTCCACGCCCACGTCGGCCAGGCTCTGGCGCACGGCCAGCACGGTGATCATGCGGCGGGCGGCGTCTTCGTTGCGCTTCGACTCCAGGGCGTCGGTGGCGGCGTTGAAGAGCGTGCCGAGGACGGACTTCAGGTCGCTGATGGCTTGGTCGCGGGTGTCGCCCTCGGCGCCCAGCTCCAGGGCCTTGGCGAGGTCCTTGGCGGCGTCGGCGAAGCCATCGGGGTCGGCGGCTTCCTTGGCGGCCTCGAAGCGAAAGTGGCCGAGCAAGGCCCAGGCGGCGGGGTCGCCTTGCACCTTGGGGTGCTGGATGGCTCCCTCCAGCACGCCCAAGGCCTCGACCAAGCTCGCCTTGTCGCCGGCTTCGTACTTGGCCTGCAGCTTGGCGGCCTTCTTGACCTTGCCAGGGCTGGCGAGGGCGCCGGCTGGCAGCAGGGCTGCGCACAACAGGGCGGTGAAAAGGGGGCGCACGAGACGGCGTGACGGTGTCGGCACGGGGACCTCCGGGCGGCCAACCTACCTCATCACGGGGCCTTCCGGGAGGCCGTGTGGCACCGTTTCGGCGGGGGCCGTCGACGTGGGGGTGGAGGGGGGGCATACTGGGCGCGCCATGTCCCCCCTACCGACCGCTCCCTGGGCTCGTGTGGCCCTGTCCCTCTTCGTCGTCGCCCACGTGCTGGCGGGGGCCGCCAACGTCACCCGGGACACGCCCGCTGGCGAGGCGCTGCGGACCGTGACGAAGCCGTGGGAGAAGGTGCTGGCGGTGCATCAGACCTGGCCGATGTTCGCCGTGCCCCCTCGGAGCACCAACTGGATGCGGGTCTGGGGGGAGCCGAGCGCGGGCGGGCCCATGGTTCCCCTGCACCCACTCCCTGGGGAGCCCCCTCATGGCGGGGTGATCTGGGTGTACGCCCGGGGCGGGAAGCTCGAGCGGAACGCCGTGGCCAAGAAGCGGAACTACTTGCGGTCGAGCATGGCTCGGGCGCTGTGTCGGGAGCACCCGGAGCTGGCGTCCATCCAGTTCGAGCGCGCGACCCGACACACGCCGCCGCCGCGCTTCGGCACCTCCTTCCTGCCGCGGCCGGACTGGAACGTGTCGACCACGTCCTTCGAGACCTACCGGTGCCGGCGATGACCGCCCTGCGCCGGGCGTGGGGGATGTGGGAGCGCTTCTGGTTCTCCCCGGTGCCCGCGGCGTCGCTGGGGTGGATGCGGGTGACCCTCGGGCTGATGCTCTGTGGCTCGTGGGTGCTGCTGTGGCCCGAGCTGTCGCACCTGCTCGACATCATCGATCTTCAGGTCCTGGAGCGAAAGCACACCGACTGGCGCATCAGCTACATGGACTATGTGCCTCCGGGGCCGATGGTGCACGTCGTGCATGGCCTGGGCCTGGCCGTGCTCGTCAGCTTCACCGTGGGCTTTCGGGCCCGCGTGTCGAACCTGTTGGCACTGGTGTTGCTGGTGAGCTTCTGGCACCGGCTGCCGTGGGTGCAGAACGGCGGCGACCGGCTGCTGCGCCTGTGGACGCTGTACCTGCTGACCGTGCCCTCCGGGGCGGCCGTCTCGGTGGATGCGTGGCTGCGGCAGCGCCGAGGCGACGCGCCGATCCTGGAGGTGTCGGGCTTCGCCCACCGGCTGGTGCAGCTGCAGCTGTGCTGGGTGTACTTCCTCACGGGGTACGAGAAGCTCACGGCGGGGTCGGGCTGGCGGAACGGGCACGCGATTGCGTACAGCATGTCGGAGGGCACCTTCAACCGGGCGCCGTGGGTGCTGGACCCGCTGATCCAGTCGGATGTGGGGCTGGCGGCGCTGATGGGGCTGACGTGGCTGACCCTGGGGTGGGAGCTGGTGTTCCCGGCGCTTGTGGCCTTCAAGCCGACGCGGACGCCGGGGTTGGTGGCGGGGGTGTTCCTGCACCTGGGCATCTTCCTGACGATGTCGGTGGGGATGTTCGGGCCGGCGAGTGTGTGGGGGTACCAGGCGTTCTTGGCTGAGCGGTGGAAGGTGCGGGAGTAGGCGGGGGTGGCTCCGACGGGTCCATGGCAGCGGGTGGTCGTGGGTGTGCCGGCGTGCTGGTGAGCGCGGAGGTGGCGCGGGCGGGTGCTTTGACGGAGGGGTGAGGAGCGTTCGGGCGTCCTGTTCGAGGAGGGGCGAGCGAATGAGCTTCCGCGCAGGCTGCGCGGGGGCGGAGCAAGTTCTCCGGGCATGTCAGCCCATGCGACAGCCTGACGCCACGGGCGTCTCGGCGGTCGCACAGGCTGCGGCATGCCTCTGGGGGGAGGTTGCCTGACCTCAGGAGGACGTTGTCCCGACACCAGTGAGGGCATTGCTCGCCCTCAGGAGGCGGGATTCTCGGGTTCCGCGCCAGCACCCACCCTCCAGCGCTCGCGAGCACGCCCCCCTCGGCACGCCGCAGCCCTTGGACGGGTCGAGACGCCCTTGGCGTCAGGCCCGGCCAAGGGCTGGCGTGCCGACCCCGGAAGGCAGGTCGTCGCCGGGTGGACGGTCCGAGACGCCCTCGGCGTCAGGCACCGGCCGACCCGGCCGAACTGCCTGGAGGACATCCTCCGCCCCCGCGCAGCGCCCGCGGGAGCTCGGTCGCCCGCCCCTCCTCGAGCACGAAGCTCGACCGCTCCTCAGCGTCCGCCAAAGCACCCGCTCGCGCGACCTCAGCGT
>Ga0316204_10000939_pt1 | contig 90488 bp, 74 predicted proteins | sample 6monrhotite_MG_2_FD_205661 | JGI IMG/M metagenome (GOLD analysis project Ga0316204, IMG submission 205661) | Microbial mat bacterial communities from mineral coupon in-situ incubated in ocean water Damariscotta River, Maine, United States -... | ecosystem: Environmental > Aquatic > Marine >... | reverse complement strand
GGCGCGTCTGGGAAAATTTTTACAGCTCGGGGTTATAGCCTGAGAAATTGCTCTTTAAGTCATTGATGCGCTAGGGAAAATTGGTTATTGGTACGATTGTTACGTCAGGCTATCCTGATGCACCAGTGGGGAGAGTGATAGTCAAGCCGATCCTATAGGGACTGCGGGCGGTCTTGTTGCGACAGGTAATGAGGCAGCCAAAGTCGTTACAAAATCGGACGTAAATTTACAAACGAATAATAAATTTAGTCTGGGAGATAAAACTTATAAAAATGGGTTTTGTGGTAATCAGTATGTTTGTAAAGATCTTGTAGCAAATTCAAAACTAAAAACAGCTCGGCTTGCTACTGTCGGTAAAGTGACAGGCAAGGCAGCTCCAGTGATTTCAGCTGTTTTGGTAGTCTATTATGTAGATCAATATAACACGGGCCAAATATCAGGAGAAAGGCTAAGTATTGAGCTAGGCAAAATTGGCGTACCGATAGCCATAGGTCTTTTTAGTGCGCCAGCGGGGGCTGCTGCAGGCGGTTATATACTGGCATATGATCTTATTCAAGATTATGTCGCACCAGGTCTCATCATGGCTGGTAAGCAATCTATAGAAGCTGTGAAACCATGGACTCCTACAGCAGATAAAAATATCTTTCAAGTATGGCAAAGTAATTTTCAATCTGAGGGGGCGCGAAGTGAAAATGAAAGCCTCTTTTAAGAATTATTATGGGCATTTATGGGAGCTTTTTTTTTACGTAGCTTTCTTTTTGTTTCTTCCAAAAATACTGGGGCTCATAATTGGAAGAGAGCCTAGTGAAATGGTAACTGTAATTTCAATTATAGGAGGAGTGGCATTTAGTGTTCCTGCGATAGTTTTATTATGGCGATACGTTGCAATCAATAAAGATGTTGAAATAGAGTACCTGAAAAACAAAATTAATGTACTGATTGATGATTCATCTAGAACGTTTGAAATGGATGAAATTGAGCATATTGAAATACGTGTGACACTTCCTGTTTTTTACAACGGATTTAGATATTTTGCAACAGATAGTTATTTTTATGCAGTAATTTATTTGAAATCTAAAGAGTCTTTTGTCGTAACTTCTTTAATCGATAATGAATTAATTGAGACCATCGATTATTTTAAAGACAAGGCTACTGTTGAACGAAAATGGTCGTTTATTTGTTGGCCGCCAGCACATAACCTTATGTAGCGCGTAAAAAAATATGGGGGTCGGGCCGGTTTTATAATGTCTAAGCTAATTTTTTGTTTTTTAGTGGAGTTTTTTACTCTCAAGTAATCCTTCTAAAATCTCCTCATGGGCAGAAGCCCGTCAAAAATGACGGGGTTTTGTTGATCTTGGGGAGTTATTTTTAGCTGCGACTTAGCTGGCTTGTGTCCAGCGACGAAACTCACAGGGTCTGGTCTTGCAGCGTGCATGGCAAGTTATTTTTTAATGGTTGATTGATCAATAATCGAGAAAGCTCTTCCCCATAGCCCCGCTGGAAACCGTGGGGCTTTTTTAATGTCTGAGATTAATGGATTTGAGCAGCTTTTAAAAAAGTATCAATCACCTGCACTAATTGCCTCCGATCTTTAGTCGGCAGTTTTTCAATTTGCTCAAAATAATTGGACAGTCATTTATTGAAGTTTAATTAATTCTATATTAGACTAGAAATTCGCCAAAAAGGAGCCAAACTATGACTATTTCACGCGAGCAACTCATCGATTTATCAGTCACCCCGTATTATCACTGTATTAATCGCTGCGTTAGACGAGCCTTTCTATGCGGAGAAGACAAACTCACGGGTAAAAATTACGAAAACCGTAAACAACAAATCATCCACCGAATGAAATATCTAACCGAAGCTTTCGGTATCGAGCTTTGTGCCTATGCGGTGATGAGTAACCATTACCATGTCGTCCTGCATGTCAACGCCGAATTAGTTGATAATCTATCCGAAAAAGAGGTCGCTGCTCGTTGGACAAAGATCTACAAAAACACCATTGGAATAAAGTATGCGGAAGGCGGTACTTTAGAAAAAAACGAACTCGAAGCTATCGATAATTATTTACCGATTTGGCGAGAAAGACTCAAAGAGATTAGCTGGTATATGCGCGCCTTAAACGAAGGTATTGCCAGAAAAGCCAACAAAGAAGATGATTGTAAAGGACATTTTTGGGAAGGGCGGTTTAAATCTCAAGCATTAACCGATGAAGCGGCATTACTCGCTTGTATGGCATATGTGGACTTAAACCCCATTAGAGCGAAGCTCGCGAAAACCCCAGAAGATTCCAACCATACCTCAGTTCAAGAGCATATCATCGCTCACAAAAAAGAACACAAACAACCATTAAACAAAAAGCTTAAAAAAGTCTTAAATGAGCAACCACAAAACCAAAACAACACCCCCAAAAGTCTCAAAACGTTTGCAGAGCCAAACAAACCCAACGACAACACACTCCCCATCGAAAGAGAAAGTTATCTGGAATTAGTTGAGTACACTGGAAAGGTTATTGGTGCCGATAAACGAGGTAGTATTCCATCTCATTTACAACCCATCCTCACCCGATTACAAATTAATCCCAATGAATGGTTACCTACGGTTAAAAAATACAAATATGCCTTCGGCAAAGTCGTCGGAAAGATCACCAAGCTCGATGAATGGCGAGAAAACCAAAATCAAATCGACAACTCACAAACCAAATGGCTGAAAGGGAATAAAAGTGCGAGGCGGTTTTATTTGTAATCACAGTATGTTGGGTTGACGGTGTAAACCCCAACAAAAATGGCTTAACTAAAATCGAAACTTAAATGTTGGGGTTCGTAAACTCACCCGCAACCTACGAACTTTAATCCTTTTAGGTGAATTTCAGTCAGCGGCTTCGTTCAGATAAAACTGGCAAGAATTTCGATGTGTTGCACATTATTTCTGATGGCTCGATGCTAGTATTGATGTAAAATGATTTCGATCACCTTGATGGCATTTCTGAGCGGGATTTAGCATTCTTTTCTTCGAGTGCAAAAATTAAGATGGGATAAATCTACTTGTAAAGTAATCAACGTCGGGAAAATCGAAATGACGAATAAGCTTCAGTATTTTAATTTGATACTCTCTTCAATAATATTCTTAACTCTCGTCGCATGTGGAGGTGGGAAGGGTGGTGGAGACGAACCTGAAGATTTGGTACCGCCGGTAATTACTATTACTGGAGATAACCCACTCCAAGTAGCAATCAATACAACTTTTATTGATCCCGGTGCAACTGCAATTGACAATGTCGATGGCAGCGTGTCTGTGACGTCAAGCGGGAGTGTCGATACCAGTACAATTGGTAGTTACGATATCACTTACACCAGCTCTGATAGTTCTGGCAATACTTCGACTATTATACGCGTTGTCAATGTCATTTCTCCTGAAGACACAGTAGGACCTATAATTACTATTACTGGAGCTAACCCACTCCAAGTAGCAATCAATACAACTTTTATTGATCCCGGTGCAACGGCAATTGATAATGTTGATGGTAGTGTGCCTGTGATATCAAGTGGGAGTGTCGATACCAGTACAATTGGTAGTTACGATATCACTTACACCAGCTCTGATAATTCAGGTAATACTTCGACAGCTATACGAATTGTCAATGTCATATTTCCTAGAGTTGCGAATACCACTTGTGTACCAGGGGAAGAAGTTAGCAGCCCTGCGGCAACTACTATTGAAGCAAGCTTTCCTGATCTACCGGCGTTAGCGAGTCCTTTGGCCATGGTTCAACCTGAAAGCGATTCAAGTTTTTGGTTGATGGCGCTAAGAAGTGGTCGAGTGGTGCACATAGTTAACGATCCAAGTGCCGACCAACTGACCGAAGTGTTGGACATTCGCAGTCAAGTCACCACCGTATTTGAAATGGGTCTCACTGGCTTGGTTATTCACCCAAATTATCCATCTGATAACCGTGTTTTCGTGGTTTACAACGATATTAATCAGGGCGGACGTTCGACTCTTTCTTCTTTTAGTATTAACGTCACTAATTTTGTTATCGATCCAAATAGTGAAATGGTTCTGCTTACTTTAGATCAACCCGCAGATAATCATAATGGTGGGGATCTTGCGTTTGGATCTGATGGTATGTTGTACGCTTCATTTGGTGATGGTGGCGCTGATAGAAATCAGTCGCAGAATTTATCTAATTTACTAGGAAGTGTGATCAGGATTGATGTTTCAACTACACCGTATAGTATTCCAACGGATAATCCTTTTTTCAATTCAGGTTTGTCAGCTTGCGCTAGTGGCGAAAGATCGGCTGGTGATACCTCGAATTGTCCAGAAATTTACGCTTATGGTTTTAGAAATCCATGGCGGTTTAGTTTTGATCAGCAAAATGGTGATCTATGGGTTGCAGATGTAGGGCAAAGTACTTTTGAAGAGGTAGATCGGGTTATTTCCGGTGGAAATTATGGTTGGCCGATTATGGAAGCGAATAGTTGTTTTAATGCCAGTAGTTGTGACATGCAAGGATTGCAGCTACCCATTACACAATATCCTCGAAGTGTTGGCGTCTCCACTGTCGGAGGTTACGTTTATCGCGGGACTCAATCTCCTAGTTTGATCGGCAATTATATTTGGGGAGATACCTTTTCGTCACAGTTTTTATCAATCCCAGCAAACTCCGGAACGGGCAGTAATTTCGAAACTCGGTTTAACAGCCAACGAGTCATTGCCGCGATGGCTCAAGGAAATGATGGTGAAATATATTTACTGAATTTCGATGGCGACGCCGGAGATGGTATTTATAAAATAGTTGATAACGGAAGTATGCCAATAGCGAGTATGCCTGTTAACTTAAGTGAAACTGGTTGCTTTAACACGCAAACAAAAAACTCTGCATCAGGAGTATTCGATTACGATATTAACTCGATACTATGGTCTGACGGAGCGTTAAAAAAACGCTCATTTGCACTTTCTGATAGCGAACAAATTGAATTATTAACCGACGGTGATTTTGATTTTCCTACCGATAGTATTTTGATCAAACATTTCTTAAATGGAAGTACTTACATTGAAACACGCTTACTTGTGAATCACGAAAACGGGTGGGCTGGTTACAGCTATGAATGGAATGACGCGCAAACAGATGCCGTGTTGCTTATGGAAGGAAAACAAAAAGATGTCGGTGATTTTATCCATACGTTTCCCAGTTCAAGTGAATGCTTTTTATGTCATAGCAATGCAGCGAACACCAGTTTAGGTATTGAAATTTCGCAACTGAATAAGTTTGATGATGTTAACGATGTTAATTATTTGGATCGCTTAAGTGATTCGAATTATTTTACAACAATGATTGATAGCGAAGCTCAAATTCAACTATTTAGCCTTGGTGATAACAATGCGACGCTCAATCAACGAGCAAGAAGTTACTTACATAGTAATTGTTCTGGCTGTCACAGACCAGACGCCGCTGCAGGTTTTATCGATCTACGTTTTTCCACAAGTTTGCAAGATGCCAACCTTTGTAGCATAGCACCGACCGAAGGTGATTTGGGAGTGCCGAATGCCCGCCGTATTAGTCTTGGTAATGCTGATGCTTCTGTCTTGTTTTTACGCATGCAAGCACTCGATTCAAATAGAATGCCGCCGCTTGCATCGTTGATTGAAGATACTCAAGCGACCAGTTTGATCCGAGATTGGATTAACAGCTTGAATTCTTGTGATAACTAAACACCGATTAAAATAAAGGTATCGATGTTGAAATACATTTTGAGAATAAGTGAATAAGGGGTCTATGTAGTACGCCATTACCGGCAACTTATCTAGCAGGTTAAAGTCCTGTCCGAGGAACTTAGGATCCTCCATTCACTCGGTAGTACCGCAAAGCAGCCATTGAGTAATTGGTGGTTGTAAGTTTTGCAAGGGCGAAACGGCAGGTCGCAACGCAAGTGAATCGTTATTAGCCTCGTCAACTAATTAAGGATGTTGACCCTCTTACATGAAGGGGTGTTAAGAAGCCACCTTCTGTAAGTATTTTTAGGATTACACCCTTTGATATTTGGCGAGAGTACCAATCAATTGTCGGTCACAATTATTTTCAATAAAATTTGAGCAAGTGTATCTATTTCATTTTCATCAAGTCTGTTAGCAAACTGCTTGGTGATAACTGACCTATATATCGGCCACATTTTTCTTAACAAGGCGCGTCCAGATTTAGTAATGCAGATAATTTGCCCTCTTTTGTCTTCATTACAATGCAGACGTTCGATATAACCTTCTCTTGCCATACGATCAATTAAGCGTGACATATTGTATTGCGTAAGCAGCATACGTTTTTGAAGCTCGAATGGTCGTAACCCGTTAACCTTTTGCTGACGCAATTCTAACAGCGCATCATACCAAGAAAGGGGGGGCAGTTTGTTTGTTTTAAGCTCTATCTCAACATTGCCTAGCAAGCTTTGAGATGAGCGCAGCAACCGCGCCCACGCAGTGATAGCATTTTCCGATAATTCTTCATTTAATGATTTATTCATATTATCAACATAGCATATAGATGTAATTGCATCAAGCTTGACAATTAATGCATTTGCATGTAATTTACATGCAAATGCATCTAGGAGATAACTATGTTAATTGAAGATAAATACTCGCCGATAGCCGTTGCTGCACTGCGTATTGCACTTGGTATTATGTTTATTGCGCATTCCTTATATTTAAAACTCATTGTTTTTACCTTGCAGGGAACCGCTCAGTTTTTTGAATCAATCGGTTTACCATCATCTTTTGCCTATTTTATTTTCGGTATTGAGGCTATAGGAGGAATAATGCTCGTTCTGGGTTTGCAGGCACGCTGGGTAGCATTAGCATTGGCTCCCGTACTTGCTGGCGCAACGTGGGCACATTGGGGGAATGGATGGATGTTTGGGTATGAAAACGGTGGATGGGAATATCCACTATATCTAACCGTGTTGGCTTTATGTCAATTCGCGCTCGGTGATGGTCGTTATGCACTCAGCCCCTCAAGAGGTTTCATGCCTGCTAGACAGGACGAGATCGCACTTAATTGAACTTTTAGACAAAAGAAAGATCAGTATTCGTATAAAAGAGATACTGAAATGAGCTTTATCGAACACTTTGCACAAATGGATGAGCCGCGAATCAATATCAACGTCAAACATGACTTATTAGACGTCCTATTTTTGAGTGTCAGCCTGAATTCAGGATTACTTCTATTTTCCCTGTAATGATAACGGCAAACAAACCAGGCGCTCAAAAAACAGAGTTGGTGATTGCATTATTGCTATTGTGGTTGGCGGTCTTGCCTCAAGCTTCATAGTACCGTTTATACCTGGTGCAAATACAAGCGAAATCGTTGGGTTCATCTACTCAGTTATAATGACTGGTGTAGTCTATAAATAGTTACTCCAGCCAGGCTTTATATCTGGTATCCTTATCTCAATTATTTCTACTTTAATAAAGTTTGTATTGTTTATGGTTGTTGCGAAAGTAATAGCATAACAAATCGTTAAATCAGACAGGGTAAAAAAACGCGCCTCTTGGTTAGCTCGGTCACTATGTTCTTTACATATATTTAGTATTTTTTAAAATCAATAAATTATAAAATTAAACATGCCTCTGCATTTAACTCAGATTGCTTGTAAATACTGCCATAATCATAAATATTTTGGCGAAGTTTCGAGATTTTTCTGAAATTTATGAGTTAAATGCAGAGGCATGAAATTAAATGAGGGATTGAATGAACTCAGAAATTAAAATGAAAACGAATTTGGATAAATATACGATTACTGCCTTAATAATTGGTCTAATTGCTTATCCTGTTTTATACAGTATGGATTTTTTTAGCGCCATACTTTTTCCATTTTTACCAGACCAACTTATCTCATCTTTATATAATGATAATGAAAGAACTGCTTGGTGGTATTTTATTTTTTCTAATTTATTATTTCATTGGATTCCATTTTTATTTGTTAGGTATTCATTAATAAACAATAATGAATCATGGAGTTCTATTGGGGTTGATTGGTCATGGTATTTTAAACATAAGAATTGGTTTATAGGACTTCTCACTATATTAATAATGGCATCATTTATTCTTCCTACAATATATTATGGAAATGAGCTTCCAGTAAAATCTCAGGCAGGATTTATTGGTCCTATCAGTACATTAGAGCGCTTAGTTTCCATTATAGTTATAGCATTTACGGCGGCTATTACTGAGGAGGTTATTTTTAGAGGCTTTGCAATAACACGTTTAAAGAGATGTATACCTAACCCTTGGTTTATACTTCCAATAATTGCAATTTCATTTGTTTTTATTCACGGAGAATATAGAAGCTTAGGACAAACTTTAAATTATGCCATTTTCAGTTTTGTTTTTGGAATTGGTTTCATATTAAATAGATTTAAACGTTTAGAGATATTGATTACCATTCACTTTTTAATCAATGCGAGCTTGGTTTTTATACCTTGAATTCAGGGTTAGCAGAGAAGGTATCTAAACAATTAGATTGCAAGTTTCGCTAATTCAGAGTTCGGTGTTTATAATGACCAATTTAAAATGACCTCGTTTTTTATTTAATTTTCTTTTTATCTCAAATAAACATTTTCTTTTTTAGCTTCCTGTCTATTCTTTCTATTTAACGAATCAAACCCATACTTAATTAACCACTGGTTAGCACTGAATGCCCGGTATGGCTGAGTGTTGCCAATCAAACGAGGAAATAAAGAAATGCAATCATCAAATGCAAGAAAATTACCTATAGCAGCAGAAACCAGCAAAAAAGCCAGTAGCATCGGACAAAGTATGACCTCGGGCTTTGCAGCCCTTTCCGTTGTTAGTAATGCCTGTAATGCGGTTCAAAACACTGTGTTGGATATCCCGAAAGATGAGGCGAAAGAGTTAGCTCAATTGAAGGCTGATCTCAAGCATGCGCAAAATATTGCGACTAATTGGACTGGCGGTATTGTTGACGGTAACACTGTTGCTGGTCTGGCACCTGCAATGATGGCGAGTATCCCCAATAATGTTGTCAGTTATGGCACGAACTTCAATCAAGCTACCGACGATATTCTCAAACTGATCAAAAAGAATGGCGGTACGATCGATAAGGGTACCGAAGATTATAGGACAGTTCTAGAGGCTATTCAGTCCATGTCAGGTTCACTAGACAAGATAACCAAAGATGTCAAAGCCGCAGGTTCATCGATGAAGAACTGGGGTATTAATATGCAGAATACTCATAACGCAATGTTAAAGGGGGTAGGCGATATTCAAAATGTGGAGAAAAATCTACACTCTGATATTGAAGCGATGAACGCTGCGATAGCAGCTCTGCATAAAGAGATAGACGCGGAAAATGCTGAAATTATTGCGGCAGCATCCGCAATAGTATTGGGCGCAGGACTTATTATCGTCGGTGTTTTCTTCATGCCTGAAACCGATGGTGTCTCCGGTCAGCTTGTTGTAGTTGGAGCGGTGTCTATAATTGGAGGTTCTGTTGAATGTGGGATGCTCGCAGAGAAGATAAAAAAACAGTTTAAAAAAATCGGATCAGATCAAAGTAAACTGGCAGCTGATAAACAATTGATAGTTGCTTTACAAGGACTGACAGTGGCCAGCAATCTAGTCGTTGCTTCGATCAGCAGAGCCACAGAGTACCTGCTCGATTTAGAAACTTCGTGGGACGGTTTTCTAGGTAACATTAAAAACGTATTGAAGGAATTACACGAAGCGGAAAATGGATCGGCGATAGATTTCAAATCGTTATTGGACATTGATTCAGCGCAAGCTGGCTGGAACGAAGCGATCAAAGAAGCGAATGAACTGATTGGTCTTGCCCCTAAAACAATAAAGAAAAAAGTAAAAACGTTATAAAAATATTTGAATATCAATGTGAATAAAATCTTTAAAAGAATGACTACAAATTAGTATTAACCAAATAACCTGAGGAAATTATTATGACAAATAAAGCTGCAAAAAAACACGATCCCAGTAAGAAAACGGTAGGCGGATTTATGGCATTAAGATACGTTACTACCGCTTGTAATTCGATCCAGAATACTGTTTTTGTTCTGCCTGATAATCCATCCAATGATTTGCTGCAACTAAAAACAAACATGGGTGTAGCGGAACAATTAGCAACTGAGTGGGTTGGAGGCATTTATAATAAAGTGACTTATAAAGGTCTAGCACCTGATATGACCGCCGACATTGCCAATAGCGTGGTTAATTACGGTACGATTTTCAATCAGGCTACCACAGATATCCTCACTTATGCTCCGCTGGGCACTACGGTGAAAAAGGGTGATGCGAATTACACAAAAATTATGCAACTTGTTTCGGCTATTAAGACTCAACTCAAATCTGAGGTGAGTAGCGTAGAAAAGTTGGAAGAAAGTATGACCACCTGGGGCGGAAAAATGCAGGCAATCCATACTAAATTGGTGACTGGAGCTGATGATATTCAGGCGGCAGAAACTAAATTAAAAAACGACATAACCACAATGAACAGTGCAATAAAGACTCTCAATACTGAGATCAATAATGATAATAAAAACCTTATTAAAGCCGAAGATCTTACTTACGCGGGTATTGCGACTTTTGTCGTCGGAGTTGTCACCGCTCCTGTAACCGGAGGTGTAGTCGCTGTAGCGGGTGCTGCATGCATTGTATGTGGTGCCATCGAATGGTCAGATCTTGAAAAGCAGATCAAAAAAGATTTTAAAACGATCGGAAAAGATCAGGTAAAAATAGGCGTTGATAAAGCCAGAATTGTTGCGCTCAATTCACTCAATAACGCTACCGAACAAACCGTTTCTTCAATTGATATTGTAACTGCAAATTTGAGTGCTGTGAAAGCAATGTGGGTTTATTTTCAGGATGAAATCCAGGATGTCGAAAATGAGATATCAAAACTTAAAAATGGTGATCCAATAAATTTCGGTAAAGAACTGGATATCCAAGCCGCACAGGATATGTGGAAGAAAGTTATGATCACTGCAAATAAGTTAATTGCAACTCCTTACGTGCCGCCGATTGTGCATACAGTGAATATTACAAAAACATCCGAGCAAGATCATTCGATGCATGAGCCGTTGCGCGCCGTAGCAAGATAATATCACAGAACCTAACAGAACCTAACAGGAGCTTATTATGTCGCTTAACGCAAAAACTATAGATCAACGTCAGCATGGTGTGCTTGGAGACTCACTTGCAGTGAGTTCTTCTAGTCTCGGTATTATTCAGACTTATATAACAAAATCTGATTCGCCTTGGAGCACGCCGATCACGAATGAATTGAATCATGCCAAGGCTCTCGCGCTGGAATGGAGAGGTCACTTTTACCCCGAAATGTTTCTGAACACTATGCAGGACGTGGTTAATTGTGGTTTAGCATTTTCCAATGCAAAAACTAATATAGATCAGCTTTTCAAGAAATCTCCGTCCGACCCAAACGTCAAAGATGAACTGGAAAAAGAGTTTAATACTCTTAAAACGCTGGTAGACGGAATTAGCAAAAGTTATTCAAAGTATGAATCTGGGGTCGCAAGCTGGGGAGCCAGTATGGGGGTAGTTCATTCCAAAATGGAGGTTACTATCGCAAAAGTGCAGGCTCAGGAAACCAAGATCAAGGCAGAAATTGAAACGACCAACGCTGAAATCGCTAATCTTAAAATTCGAATTAGCGACGACAGGGCAGCCATCAGAAAGGCTCGGTCTAAAAAAACTGGTTCAGTCGTAGAAACAATCTTCGGTTTTCTATTAGCACCAGTCACTGGCGGCACGTCGCTAGCGCTCGCCGGGTTTGGGATTGCTAATATTGTTGAAGGAGAAAATCTGGTTCGGGATATGGAAGGATCGATCACTAAGCATCAGAATAAAATTAATGAGTACTTGAAAGATTTGACAGCAGACCAAGCACAATGTGCGGCGCTTGCTTCATTGAGTATACCCACCGCTATGGCACTGAATGATCTTCAATACATTCAAGGACCATTGGAAAATATTCGAACTGACTGGGCTGATTTCTCGGACAAGATTGGTGATGTGGTTACTAATATTATCCAGGCAAAAACTGCTGAGGAATTCACCACGCAAAAGTTATGGTATCAGACTGCCTGTATAGAGTGGACTGAACTTGTAACATTGACAAAAGCATTGATAGCGGAAGCGACGAATTCCTACAATCCACCAGCCACCTACAAGAACCTGTACTATGAAACCGATAATGGTGCCGTTTATGTTTATCTGGATGGCACTTTAAGACATATTCCAAACCCGTCTACATTCTATAACCTCTTTGCCAGTCCGATTAATCCTTCGGCCTATGTTAATTTTGCTAGTGCTGCAGATGCGCCGTTGCCTATTGGTAATCCAATAATGGAAGGAGCCTGTCTGGTGCAAAGCTTGTCCGAGGGTATATTCTTGCAAGACCAGATGCCATGGAATCAAAGTGAAACAGTACTTCGACATGTGGTTGACCCATCGCAGCTGGTCAGTTTGGGCTTTTCAACGGAACACATGCTTAAGTCGAGTGTAAATCCGAGTCATAAAGGAGTGCCGTTGGCGCTTGAGACGAAAGGGAATTATATTGATGAAGAGAAACTTGCAGGTTACTATGCCATGTATAACCACTTAATCATCAAAGGTGAAATGAATCCGTTTTTTATCTATCTTTTGACCGATTATCCCAACGCACATAAGGATAATTACAAAGCACAGCTTAAAGAACAGATCGTGAACGCCCAAAATGTTGTTAACAATCTGCTAAAGGACGAGGGACAAGTACTCCGAAAACTGGCTAGCTGAGTAATCAGGCAATCTTAGTAAGTAGATAATCTTAGATGTAACTCCAATTGTTAGGGGTTAAATTGTGTGATTCATAGATATCATTTCAATTTTCTTAGCGCTAATTCTCGCTTGTAATTGGCATTTTGAATGTGTTCAGAATCAAGTTCATAGTCTTTGATAATTTCATCACTGAATGGTGTTGAGCCACTTAATTCAAAATAGCGCTCCATAGGTGATTTGCTTTTGTGAGCCCATGAGCGTAATTCCTCAAAAAGCGCCCCCGCTTTTTGAGGAATTACTGGCCCTATAAAACTTGTGAGGAATTACGAGTTTGATGAGTATAGCCGATGGGGGGCTTGAGATGGGGTTTAAGGAAGTTGTTGCTGATCCTTTTGTTAGATCCAGTTATCGAGCGGAAAGGGTCTTGAAGGAAATAACGCAGGGATTGAGAATTGAACTCCAAGGTGCTTGCTGATCATTTTCAAAAGAAACTTGACAGCAAACACATTTGCACACCTCCCCAACCGTGATCGGTTCCGCACCATTACTGGTGAGTGTTCGTCCAAATTCAGATACGGTAAAAGTAGTTACATCTGATGAGCGATTGATTGATCCCAATGCTTGATTAAAATCAGACATCGCTTGGCTTAGCTCATCTTTATATAATGATAATGAAAGAACTGCTTGGTGGTATTTTATTTTTTCTAATTTGTTATTTCATTGGATTCCATTTTTATTTGTTAGGTATTCATTAATAAAAATAAAAGTAATTCAGCCAATGGTTGATCTTATTCAAGAAATTAGGCAAAGTGAGTTTAAAATTAACCAATCAATGGCTGGAAGGATTTGCCGACCTTAAAGTGGCTTTTTCTACAACCTCGTTAGGTCAAATATCATCAAACTAAAATAGGAGTATCATGTTAAAAAGGCACAGAATACAATTTCCAAAACCGGAATCATCCGATCTTAATCAGGATGAGACCTACTTCTACCTTCAGGAGGCTGAGGGGCAACGTAAGATCAGATTTCATGACTACGATGAAATTTACCAAGTACAAGGTCTGTACGAACAGATATTTTATGATCGCTTAAAGTGCACATCCCCTGCTAAAGTAGCAAGCATTCTTGAGTCTGTCGTAAAACAATCTCAAGATAATTTCACCGAGTTACGAGTGCTGGATCTAGGTGCAGGTAACGGCATGATGGGCGAGGAACTAAAAAAACATGGTATATCTCGCTTGATAGGCGTGGATATTATACCAGAAGCTTATGAAGCCACCATTCGTGACAGACCAGGTCTGTACGATACCTACTATGTCGAAGATTTCACTAACCTAGATGAAGGTAAGAAAGAAGATATCGCCTCATGGCAGTGTGACTGCATGGTAGCGGTTGCCGCGTTGGGATTTGGAGATATTCCTACAAGGGCATTCATTGAGGCTTTTAATACCATCAAGGCAGAGGGGTGGATCGCATTTAATATAAAAGAGTCCTTCTTTGATATCAGCGATGGTTCAGGGTTTTCAAAAATGATTCGGGAATTAATTTTCTCGAAATATATTGATGTTTATCATATAGAACGATATAGGCACAGACTATCTATCGAAGGGCAACCACTTTATTACTTCGCTATTGCGGGTCGGAAAAATGCCGATGTGCCGGATGAATTTCTGGAGTCCAATGGTTTTCTGACCTAACACATATGAGCCGTTCTCAAGTCAATAACATTAGAAATTTCTTTCAGTCATGTAGATGGCTGAATTTATAACTAAACGCCCTATATTTATTGCAATTCGGATCATAGCTATTCGATTGAACATGTTTAAGTCGACCACCACCAGACTGCCTGACCACATATGTCCGATCATATGTATTTACTGCTAAATCATACAAAAGACTGAAGCTAAGTGTCACAACCAAGCCCACCTGCGGGTTTACAGTACTTTCCATCCTTGCAGCCTGTTCCTGCGCACGTAGGGCATATTTCTCCATTTTTAAGGTAACCCTTTTTGTCACAAACCGTACAAGGGCTATGACATATCTTATGCATTTTTTTGCTTGAAACGTCTTTTCCATTTCCCATTTTTAAATCCTCGTAATATTAAATAAGGTATAAACTTAGGCAAAGCTCCAGCTAAGTCTAATGAACACCAGACTGTCTGACCACGTATTTCTGACCTCGCATTTTGAGGTAGTACGGGTATATAAGTTGCCTCTCTTGTATTCTATCTTTCCGGTATTAGGTCTTGCAATACTAGCTATCATGCTACTGAGTTATTACATCAATAATTTGCTTTTAATATATGTCCTTACTATATCGGCGAGGAAATATAAGATATTTTAGTGGTTCTTAATTTTTAATTTTGTTTTGGTATTATTTTTCATCAAATGCTTATGGCGATGTGCCGCTTGCTCAGCCATACGTTGTAATATGAAATCAAGATCACTATGTTCGAGTTCTTTGAACGCAATATTATCCATTATGTGTGTTGAAAGTGAATAATAAGGTTGCTGCTCGGGCAATAGTGAAATGTCTTCATAATTAGCAGACAGGTTCCCGTTTGTAGCGAGCGATAAAAATTCTTGGACAATACCAGTGAAAAATTTTTTCACATCTTCGACAGATTCGGATCGGTTTAATTGATCACGTAATTTTGGAGAAACTTGATGCTCATATTTGGTGAGAGAAGTCTCTTGGTTCATATCAATCCTCCCTACATTGATTAAGTTTGCCTGTCATTTATACGTCGCATGGCATAAATGAGCATTGATATTTATCAGTGGCATCAGAGATATGGAATGATGAGTTGAGGGCATCTCTTTTGTAGACACGATATGATTTAATGCCGCAGACTTCGTTTATACAAATATTCTTTAATCAATCGAAGTTGGGAGTTGATCCTTTCTCTTGCATAGGGATCTTCTGTGTGGACGTTAAGCGCTTGATAATACTGATTTCTCGCGCCCGCTAAATCACCTACCGATAATAAATAATTTCCTTCTGTTTCAAACACTTCTGACGGAAATCCAGACTCTTCCTGAGCTGTTGATAAGAGTTTATACAGGTGCGGAGCAAAGCGGGTCATATGAATGTTTTCTAGCAATAAGTCCCTTGCTTCGGCTGGTTTTGCCGCAGCCAATAATAATTTTGCGTTCATTTCAACTAGCGCCAGATTACCGGGTATTCTATCTAAAAAATCTTGGATGACCGTTAACGAGCGTTGCGGATTTTTTGTTTCTATATCAAGTTCCGCCAGTGCAATGGCGTAGGATGTCTGGCTGGGGTGCTTCTTTGTTAAATTTAATAACAATGCTTCAGATTCTTTAAGTTTTTTACCTTTAAGCAATAACATGGCATAACCGTAGAGCAATTCATCGGAGTTAAATTCACCACTTTCATATTGGCTCTTTGCCGAATTAAGCACCGTTGGTGTTATTTTTGTGGTGATCGCTTTAATTTTTTGTTTGATGAGATCGTAAGTCGGCTTTTCTATCACTGGTTGTCGTGGCAATTCGGCAGCTCTCAATCGAGCATCCGTTATCCTGTTGCGAGAAAGCGGGTGAGTTTGTAAGAATTCAAAAAAATCCGAGCGATACCGGGAGCTTTCCTGCATTTTTTCAAACATAGTGACAACCGCATTCGGATTAAAACCGGCTCGATGCATGGTGACAATGCCTATCCGATCTGCCTCAGACTCGTTTGAACGAGTGTGATTGATAATAGCCTGTTGGCTTAAGCCTTGAGGAGCAGCTATTGCAGCAATGGTTGCATCGGAATTATTTGATTGACTAGCCACAAGAATTGCTGCGACAAAAGCAGCCAATGTAGGCAGGGTTAACTGGTTTTGTAGTTCGATCCGTCTGGCGAGGTGTCGTTGTGTCACATGCGCTATTTCGTGCCCGATAACCGACGCTAATTCACTTTCGTTATCTGTTTTAGTAATAAGACCGGTATGTACGCCGATATATCCGCCTGGTAGTGCAAAAGCGTTAATGGTGTTTTGATCGATAACAAAGAATGAAAATTTTCGATCGGCTGCACGAGGATTGTTTTCGACCAGTCGAAACCCAAGGTGTTGAATATAATCATTGACTTCTGCATCATTCATTAATGGCGCAAAAGCTCTGAGTTGGCGCATATAAGAATCGCCCACGGCTTGCTCCTGGACAATACTGAATACTTGTGATGCGCTACTGCCAATGTCAGGAAGATTATTATTGGCAGCTATCGCAAAACTGCTACTACCCGATAAGATCAGCACGCACAGGCTGTTAAATAATTTCATTGGTGTAATATTTAGTCTATTGATGGTATAAACCTCAACTTAGAGTCGCTATCCTGCGTTTAAGATTCTGAATATTTAATTTAGTTCAGAATCTTAATACTTTTGTCAAAAGTTATTATGACTCGATTAGTTTATCATTATTGGCTTATTATCGACAGGATCGCCTTTAAGAATCAGCTTAATGAAAGTAAAATAATGTGACTCAGCGCATACAAGGGTTAAACGACAAAACGTTTGATCGTGAAATGTCTCACAAGGGAATACAATGATGTCAAATCAGAAATTAGTCGATGCCAGACAAATGCGTTGCCCTATGCCGCTACTGAAATTAAAACAGGCACTTAACGGAATTGAGGTAGGTGATTCAGTGCATTTGATTGCGACAGATCCTACATCTAAACTCGATGTTGCTCGCTACATTGAAATGACCAACCATCAAATTAAGACAGAGCAATTTGATGACGAATTTCATTTTTATATCACTAAAAGTTGAACATTGTGAACGACAGTGCTGAAGGTGCTCAAAAACTATGAAGGATTTAATAATAAGGTTTTGCTTAAATGAATAGACTGTTTATTAGATGGTTTAAAAGAAACTTTTCTAACCCGCAAGCTGTTATTTTGGCTCTGATGTTAGTCACGGGTTTTTTAGCGATCTACCTGATGGGGCAAATACTGATGCCTTTATTAGTGGCGATGGTGATTGCCTATTTGCTTGAATGGGCTGTGAGTGCGATGGAAAAAAGGAGGATACCACGGTTGATTGCAGTTATTACCGTGTTTATTAGTTTCGTTGCGGTTAGTCTTGCGATCATTGTGGGGATCATTCCACTGTTAAGTCAACAGGTGGAATTACTCTTTACAGATCTACCCAATATGGCCGCCAATATACAGGCGACGTTACTCGAATTACCGGAAAAATATCCTGATTTAGTGACTAAAGAGCAGCTCGAATTGATTATTCAACAGTTGGGAGGCGGGCTGTCTATGTCTAATGTCGGTGATTTGTTAGTTTCTTTTTCATTGGCATCATTTAAAAATATAGTCACCATCATGATTTACATGATTTTAGTGCCTCTTCTGGTATTTTTCTTTTTGAAGGACAAGAATACTATCTTAATCTGGCTAATCCGATGGGTTCCCAGCGAGAGGCAATTGTCCATGAGAGTATGGACTGAAGTCGATATTCAAATTGGTAATTACGTCCGAGGAAAAGTGGTGGAAATATTTGTTGTTGGCGGCGCAACATATGTGAGTTTTGTAATTTTTGGATTAAATTATGCGGTGTTATTAAGCGTATTGGTTGGACTTTCTGTATTGGTACCCTATATTGGCGCGACTTTGGTAACCATTCCTGTTGCTTTGGTCGGTCTTATTCAATTTCAAACAACCGACACATTTCTATATTTAATGATTACTTACCTTGTGATCCAAGCTCTGGACGGTAATATTTTAGTGCCTCTTCTGTTTTCTGAGACCAACAATCTGCATCCTGTCGCCATCATTGCGGCAGTGTTATTTTTTGGCGGTGTATGGGGCTTTTGGGGGGTGTTTTTTGCTATTCCTCTAGCGACTTTGGTTGTCGCCGTCATTGATGCGCTGGATGACTCTAAGGTTGAAGAAGATCAAGTCGAAGAAGACGCTCAGGACATGTCAAAAGCATAGAACTGTTCCTGAGCCGTCATAAAAACTGATAGTAAAATTGTTATCGCCCACATTATTGAATCACCTTATTGTCTGAAATATCGAACCTTAATTATCGAATAATAGGTTCTAAAGAACAGAGTTAGCTTCTGATGTTCATGGCAATTGCATCGGTGTCAGGTATGTGTATTGATTGTGGGGTTGAATGATTTTTAAATAGGTTCAGGTCAACAACACTGTGAAAGCCTTCCATTTAACCTGTTATCTATGTTATTTTCGTTGTTATTCATACTAATAATAACCAATATATGCTCTCATCTTTCAAGTTCAACCACCCCCTAGTTTTACTAATTTTAGTTTTTTCTTTAATTTCATGTGGGACAGAAAATAGCAGTGATGTTAAAAACGTGTCACCAAATAGTGAGCAGTCTACGACTAAATCATCTCAATCTGTGGTCAGTGTTAATCAATCTAAACTTATTTCCAATAGCCTGCGTGAATGGCAAGCGATCAAAGAATCAGGTGTGATACGCGCTTTAAAATTAGAGTGGGAAGAAGAGACGAGTTTACCTCGTTCTGGAACCACTAGTCTTTATCATATCGAGTTGTTTAATCAGTTTGCTAAAAAATACGACCTACAGATCGAGTGGATTAAAGTTAAAGATCTTAATCAAATGTTCGATTCTTTAAAATCTCACCAAGCAGATGTTATTCCTAGACATTTAACCATTACTAAAAATCGCTCTGAGATTGTAAATTTCACTCAGCCTATTATGCAAGATGTCGAAGTTTTAGTCGCAAAAAAAGGAACTAAACTACCAAAAGAGGACGATGTAATAACCGTATCTGTACCAACTGGTACGTCTTATATTGAATCGATAAAGAAAAATTTTCCAGCATGGGAAATTGACATTATTAAGCAAACACTTAATTCTGAAGATATAGCCGAAGCTTTGAGTCATAACGAGATCAAATACAGCATACTTGATGGGCAATCAATTAAAGTTTTAACTAGTTATAATGATGAAATAATAAGCGTCATGGATATGCCTGAAAACAAACAACTCGCGTGGGCGGTTAATCATGGAAATGATAGCTTGTTAGATAAATTAAATGAATTTATAGCCGTTCATCATATTGAACAAACTTCTAGACAAAGTAGGAAATTAGATTTTAAATCAATCAAACAAAAGAATTTAACCTTGAGAATGATCACCCGAAATAGTCCTGAAACTTATTTTTTATGGCGCGGCGAGTTAATGGGTTTTGAATACGAATTAATGAAAGAATTTGCTAAGCGTCACAATATTCGTTTGGAAGTGATCGTCGCCGATAATTATCAACAAATGAAAAAACTATTGGAGCAAGGTGATGGGGATATCATTGCCGCTGGGCTTTCTAGAATTAAGGAGCGCAATTCAGAATTTAAGTTTAGCTCTCGTTACAATAGAGTATCAGAATTATTGGTAGCGAATAAAGACGGTGTGCCCATTGAACGTCTTTCAGACTTAAGAGGACGCACAGTCACGGTGCGAAAATCGAGCGCGTTTTGGGCGACAGCAAAAGATTTAGCGAATAAATATGGTGTTAATATTTTGGCTGCTGATGAAAATATACCGACTGAAATTTTGATTGCTCAAGTAGCTGATGAGGAGATCGATTTAACTATCGCGGATAGTAATTTGATAGGCATAGAACAGCGATTTAGGGATAATATTATTACGCCGCTTACTTTAAAAGAAAATGTCCCTTATGCCTACGCGGTACGTAGTGAAAATCAGCAATTATTATCTGCGATAAATGCGTTCATTAAAAAAGAGTATCGAGGGACTTTTTACAATGTATTAAAAGGAAAATATTTCGCTAGCAAAAAAAGACTGACAACCTATCGGCAAGAAAGAGTGACTTCCGATTCAGCTTTGTCTCCTTATGATCAATTAGTTAAAGATAGCGCAAGGAAATATCAATTTGATTGGCGGTTGATTATTTCACAAATGTTTCAAGAGAGTCGATTCGATCCAAAAGCGAGTTCTCCAGCCGGGGCAAGAGGGCTCATGCAAGTACTCCCCAGAACAGCAAAAGAATTAGGTTTTTTGGATTTAGACAAGCCAGAGCAATCAGTTGCCGCAGGTATTCAATATTTAGATTGGACACGTGCCCGATTTTCTAATGATATACCTCTAGAGGAAAAACTATTTTTTGCATTAGCTGCATATAACGCTGGATTTGGTCACGTTAGAGATGCTCAAAAACTAGCCAAAAAAATGAATCTTCGCTCTGACAAATGGTTTGATAATGTGGAAAAAGCAATGCTGCTTTTACAGAAACCAAAATATTATAAGAATACTCGTTTTGGTTATTGTCGAGGGAGTGAGCCGGTTAATTATGTGAGAGAAATTCAACAAAGATATTTGAGTTATGTTGATATTACTCATTAGAGTTATTAACTTATACTCGATCTTACTGTATTTATTTTGAGACTAGATTATAGTTCACTTTTCATGCCTTTAGCCGCTTCACGCGCAAAGGCTTCGAGTTCCTTTCTGTCCATAATATCTATCCTTAACCATTTATGGTATTAATGATAGACAATTACACAGATTTTGTTACAGCCTCAATTATCTTCATCTCGGCGTTTTTCAAGCTAGTTGTCGCCTCAAGTTAAAAATTATGCCGCCTTGTTTTTCTTTTTTTCTGGGTTAAGAAAAACTTCTGTTATCGGCTCCCAGTTTCTAATATCACCACTCCAACGTTCAGGATTATTTGCTCTGGCTATTAGGTAAACTTTTTCTCGTTCTTTTAAGATGTCAATATCTTCACCATTATGCCGTTGTTCTGGAGTGACAAACTTTATCGAACCATGCAAATGTTCAAAGTTATACCATTTAACAAAATCTTTAACCCAACGCCGTGCTGCCGGCAAATCAATAAATGCCTTTTCTGGGTAGTCTGGACAATATTTTAGGATTGTCATGCCTCTAACTGTGTGTTTTTTAATGATTTATGTTATTCCATCCATCGAAGGCCTACTTAAAAAAGTAATTTGAACCACTTTTACAGTCACTCCGACATATGAAGAACTCCGTTTAGTAAGCAATAAACAAGTTGTCCAACCGGATGTTAAAATGTAGTAATTTACTCAATTATTTTTTAAAACTTATTGGAGAAATATTATGAAGAAAATACATAAAGCGCATATGATAATTTCGGGGTTAGGATGCCTGCTCCTTAGCCAACACCTTTTTTCTGCAAGCGTTACTATTCAACCTCTTGGTGGTGAACGCAGTGTTTCAGATAATGTACCTTGTTGCGAGAGTTCGGGGCTTGAACAAGGTTCAGACTGCAAAGATTCCTGTAAAAGCACGCCTGTATCAGAGCAGCTTTTTAACGAAAGGGGTCTTAATCTTAAGTCAATTGGTCAAGCAGAAACTGATGTTTTTTCGGAGGCGCAAAATAAGGGTGACGATGATGAACTTTGGACTAACTCAATCAAGGCGAGCAAAAGCTCGAAAACCTGTAAAAAAGATATTGTTCTTGGACCTCCACGCTGTGCTACTGGTCTGTTTAATGTAGCAATTGCAAAAAGCCGAGCAAAAAAAGCTTGGAAAGACAAGGTTGAAGATTTATTTGGTAGCGCTTGGAACAGTTGGAGTAGAGCGGAAGATAAAGATCCAAATTGGTGGGGTCCTTCATGGTCAACCTGTGCGACTTACGAAGCACGCCCTTGTGCGAAAAACAGCGATCTAACACCGCCGATCTCTGATGATCCTGACGTGGCTCTTCCCGCTGTAATCCAACGTCACGCGGTTGATGTTAATAACGATGGTCTGAGTGATATTATTTTTGTGGGGCAAGACTGGAACGGACCTGGTCTAAATATCCGTGTAAAAATGTCCAACGGCAATGGAACATATACTCATCATCAAAGTGTGCTTGGCGATGGTAGCGGTGTACATACCTATCCGTCATTGGTTGGTGACTTTGATGGAGATGGCAGCACAGATATTGCATTTGTGGGTCAAAACTGGAGTGGCGCTGGTTTAAATATTCGAACTAAACTGTCGAATGGAAACGGTACCTTTAGCGCTTATTCTCAGGTATTAGGTGATGGAGCCGGTGTACACCAGTTCCCAGCCAAAGTAGGTGATTTTAACGGAGATGATAAGGATGATTTATTGTTCTACTTTCAAACCCCTGGCACTGGTTTGCAAGTTCGAGTAAAACTATCCAATGGTAACGGAACATTCACTGCAACGACACAAACCTTGGGGGATGGTTCAGGAGTTACAAGTTACCCCGCGATTATTGCTGATATGAATAACGATAATAAAGACGATTTAGTTTTTGCCTTTCAACATTGGAATGGCTCTGGTTTAAACATTCGCACAAAAATGTCCAACGGCAATGGCACCTTTACGCATTATCAAAGTGTGCTTGGCGACGGTAGCGGTGTGCATACCTATCCGCCGTTAGTTGGCGATTTCAATGGAGATGGCAACACAGATATTGCATTTGTGGGTCAAAACTGGAGTGGCGCTGGTTTAAATATTCGAACTAAACTGTCGAATGGAAACGGTACCTTTAGCGCTTATTCTCAGGTATTAGGTGATGGTCAAGGAGTACATGCCAATTCAGCGTTGGTTGCAGATTATAACGGCGATAGTTATTCCGATATCGCTTTTGTTGGTCAAAACTGGAATGGCAGTGGTTTGAATATTCGAGTGAAACAATCTAATGGTAATGGTACTTTTTCTTCCAGCTATCAAGTAATGGGGGATGGTTCCGGTGTTCATACCCACAGTGCGCTGCTTGGTGATATCGACGGTAATAACTTTGCGGATATTATTTTTGTTGGTCAAAATTGGAGTGGCGCTGGTTTAAATATTCGAACTAAGCTTTCCGATGGTGTTGGCGGGTTTGTCGCCGTATCTGATGTTCAAGGGGATGGCCCAGGCATACATACCTACCCTCCACACAGTGGGGCTTTAGAATAAACCGTCCCTCCTCCTAGGGGGGCTTTTTATTTGCAATTAAACGATTGCGTGACCAGTGTCATATCAGTCTGATACTGGTCTTCATTTTTTTACGGTTCAATTCTCATTTTAAAATCTTTATTTCTTGTTTAAGGGGTATGAAGTCCTGACGACCGAAAACATACGCTACCGCAAATAAATAAATAAGAAATAAATAAGAGACAGCCTATTCTCAAACATACGAAAAATGTTTTTACCGAAAAAAGCAAATTTAGAAACTAAGCATTTTGTTGGATTTTGGAAAACTTTAGCGAAATTTTGGAGCAACAATTGATTTTTGAGCCAGTTCGTGGAATTTAAATTAACCGAAACTCTTCTGAGAGCAGAATTCAGTTTATTTCAGGCAAAAAGTGTTTAGAAAAGAAACCTAACTGGTTTTTTCATAAAGTAATTGAGCTGCCGACATCCCCTTCATACACCGCTTTTTGAGCTGTTTGGCTTTTTCTCGGATCAATGCCATCGAACCAATTACATGACAATAATGTTGGTCGAAATTCTCCAGTTGTTTAAGCCAGTGATTTTGTTGCAGGTTGAGTTGGTTTAAGCAAGACGAAATGTTTTGCGGCATGGCGGCTTTGTTGGGATGGGTTATGTTTTTACCCGCCCACTCGACGAGCTCGATATAACTTTTAAAAGATATCGATAATTTCTTGCTGCTCACTTGGTTGGATATGGCAGAAATGGCAAAGTCGAGTGTTGCTTGAACCTCAGCCAGTTCGATTGGTTTGATTTCATCTAAGCGTTTTTTGATGGAAGTATTCGTTGACTCTTCTAGCTTTTCGGTGATGTTAGCTCTCACCGGATTTAAATCAACATACGTCATGCAAGATAATACGGCGGCTTCATCCAGTAAGGCTTGGGAAGAATAACGTCCCTCCCAGAAGCTTCCAGTACAGTTTTCTTCCTGATTACTCTGTTTGGCGAGCGGTTCATTTAATCGACTCATAAACCATGACAAGCTACCAAGTCGCTCTCGATATAGTTTGATTTTTTCTTTATCGGCAATGATCGCTTGTTTTTTCAGCTCCCGTTGTTTGGCAAATTCTGGCTCGACTGATTTTCCGGAATAAGCACATAACCAGCGCTCTGCGACGTCTTCTTTACTCCAATTTTGCGGTGCGAGTGGGTCGAGGTATAAAACAATATGGTAATGATTGTCCATCACCGCATAGGCATAAATATCAACCGAAAATATCTTACAAAGCTCAAGCATTCGGCCCTCTAGCCAATCTTTTCGATGGGAATAATTATTACCCGTTAACTCATCCACACCACAAAGAAAGGTTCGTCTAACACAGCGATTGGTGCAGTGATAAAAACCGGGTGTTTGATCATCGACAATGTCTTTTCTTGCAATGGTCATTTCATTCATCCTTGAATTGAGATAGGGGTCTATTTTGCGATAACCAAAAGCTGATTGCCAAGCGCAAGAAGCGCGAAAGTCTGTGCGAGATTATGGGTTTGATTTGTGAGAGAATCGCTATAAGTTGAGTGTCTGTTATTAGCTTTCCACAAAAAATAACCCAAGCGAAACAGCTCATTAGTGATCATAACCCAACATCATTTGACTCCATTACTGAAGGCTATAGCGGAAAATGGGTTGACTCAGACTACGGCGGAGTCAAACAGCGCTGGCTGCTTATTCGAAGCGAGCAAGCGTGCAAAAGAGAGCAAAAAACGCTCGACAAAAAAATATTAAAAACCACCCAGCAATCAATCAAAGCCTTTAAAAAACTTTGCCAACAACGCTTTGCTTGCGCCACCGATGCAAACAAAGCTCTAGCTGATTGGGAAAAACAACAAGCCATGATCACTGTCCATGACTCAAAAATCATTGCTATTGAAGTTCATAAAAAAAGCGGTCGCCCCAAACGCGATCAAGCTCCGATCAGAATAGACTATCAGATCAGCGGTCATCTGGCTTGTGACTTGCAAAAACGCGCTGAATTACTCGCCCAAAAAGGACTATTTATTCTTGCAACTAACGACTGCTCAAAAACACTCACCATGGACAAAATGTTAACCCTTTACAAATCACAACAAAGCGTTGAAAAAGGTTTTCGATTTTTAAAAAGCCCCGATTTTTTAACCTCATCCCTTTATCTCAAAAAGCCTGAAAGGATCGAAGCCCTGTTGATGATAATGACTTGCTGTTTGATGATCTACGCCGCATTGGAGCATAAAATAAGACAAGAGCTAAAAGCACAAAACCGACATTTTCCTGACATGAAGAAAAAGCCTACCCAACGCCCCACAGCACGTTGGGTGTTTTTTTGCTTTCAGGGAATACATGTTCTAAGCATTGATAACGATCAACGACATGTAACCAATCTACAAGACAGACACCGGATCATTCTTAAATGTTTAGGGGATATTTATCAGCAGATTTATTCTTAAAAGTGGGTGCGGAATGTCGGATTTATAGCCGATCGTGTGAGTCGTGCACCATGCTGGTAGATGACAGAAATACATTCATGCCATGGAGTAAAGACAACGCACGGTTTAAAAATTCGTGATTGAGTCTGAAGTGGAACCGGATCCAGGGGAAAAGAGCAGACAAAAATAACAAGTTCACGCCCTTGAAGGCAGTGGGGAAAACTGGTGGTGAATGCGAGACGCATCCACAGTCAGCACATAAGTATAACATGTTCACGGCAAGGAAGTTTTTTTCATTTAAATGAAAAAAATGAAGTTAGCATGAATTACAAATATGTCTGTGCCTCTTCAGGTTTTTATTTTGACCTATTTAATAAAGCACAAGCTTGACTTTAAAGTATCAAGATCCGGTTTCACACTCAAAGCCGACTTTCGATTAAGAGTATTGGTTGACACTTAGGCATTAAAACCGACAGCCAAAACTTAAGACCGTATGTCTCCTTTTCGAACTTTTCAGCCTTTTAATATTACTGCTCAACGTACGATGATGCCGAAACTAGTATTAACAGCGTCAGGCTGAGTTTGAAGCAATACACATTAGATTTTAATGAAAATCACCAACTAAATACTATTCTGATAGATAGTCGATAATTTCATTAGCGGCTTTAATGCCATCAGCGATGGCTGTAACAACTAGATCTGCACCACGAACCATATCACCGCCAGCAAAAATTCCTGCTACGGAAGTTTGTTGTTCATAACCGATATCATGATCGGTTTGAAATGTATCTATTAACCCCGTACTTTTCAGTTTGATTTTATTTTGTTCAAACCAGAACGCGGGGCTAGCTCTAAAACCAAATGCGGTAATGATAATATCAGCTGATAAAAGTCTTTGGCTATCGTTTATTATTTCTAAATTATTGCCCACCTTCTGAATTGTTTTTTCGACATTAAGACCAATGACATGTTTTGATTCTTTATCGATTTCTACGGAAGTAGGTGAGTAATTAAATAAAAAGTTGACACCTTCCTCCTCTGCGTTAGTCACTTCTGTTTGAGAGCCAGGCATTGATAATTGATCTCGTCTATAGACGCATGTAACAGATTTTGCAGCTTGTCGTATAGCCGTTCGAACACAATCCATCGCAGTATCTCCACCACCAAGCACAATCACGTTTTTGCCTTTGAGATCATGATAAACGTATGACCGCATTCTAAATTTTTCGTGATGATTTATATTGCCAATTAAATAATCTAAAGCTTGAATAACGCCCACAGAGTCAATGCTTGGAATAGTAGAGGTAACACTTGTATAACTTCCCATAGCGAGGAAAACTGAGTCGTGTTTGGCATTCAGTTGTTCGAAAGAAATATCTTTCCCAACAGTTGTGTTCAGCTTAAATTCGACGCCTAAATCCTGTAGATATTTTCTACGTTTTTGTATGATGATTTTTTCTAATTTAAAAGCAGGTATCCCAAAGGTTAATAGTCCACCTATTTCTGGGTATCGATCGTATACAACGGCTTTGATGCCGTTTCTAACGAGCTGATCTGCGCAGGCCAAACCCGCTGGACCTGCACCGACGATAGCAACTCTCTTATTACTCGTCGGGACTTTTGATAAATCTGGACGCCAATCATTTTTCATTGCTTGGTCAGAAATGTTTTTTTCAATAGCGCCAATCGTGACCGCTCCAAATCCCGTATTGATAGTACAAGCTTGTTCACATAATCGATCTTGTGGACAGACTCGCCCACAAATTTCAGGTAAAGGATTGGTTTGGTACATTAATTCGTATGCCTGTTGATAATTACCCTCAGTGACTTGTTCTAACCAATTAGGTATATAATTATGCAGTGGACATTTCCATTCGCAATAAGGATTTCCGCAGTCTAAACATCGGGAAGCCTGTTTACTCGATTCGTCATTGTCGTTGACTGTGTAAATTTCATCGAAATCGACTCGGCGTTTTTCGACAACGCGTTTCGCGGGTGTTTGTCTATTGTTGACAATAAAACTTAACGGATCTTTTTTCACGCTCATTTAACAATCCTTAAAGGAAGAGATTTCCTAAAAGAAGATGATTTAGTATTAGCTGCGGAAATTGACCGTTCCTGTTTGGAACTGGAGAAGCAAGGATCTGAACGACTACTGACCTTCGGAATTACCAGCATAAAATAATCAAGATAATGATCAAAATTGCGTTGAATTTTTTTAGCCCAAGGGCTGTTTGTTGCCGTTATATGCTGTTGTAGCATGTTTTGTAACTGTTCAATGTATTCATCACATTCAACTTCGCAAAAACTAAAAATTTCTACATGCTCATGGTTGAGTTTTTTGTCGAGTATTTCTCTTAGATCGAGTACGAAAGCGATCCCCCCGGTCATGCCAGCTGCAAAATTTTCACCGACTGGACCAAGAATTAAAACCTCACCGCCAGTCATATATTCACATCCATGATCCCCAACGCCTTCGACCACTGCTGTCGCGCCCGAATTTCTTACTGCGAAGCGTTCGCCAGCTTGTCCCGAGGCAAACAATTTTCCGCCGGTTGCTCCGTATAGACAGGTATTTCCAATAATGGCGCATCGGCTGGCGATGTATTGAATATTTTCAGGAGAGCGGATACTGATTTTTCCACCGGACATACTTTTGCCAACATAATCATTTGCATCACCGGTTAACTTCAAATTCATACCGGTATAATTCCATGCTCCAAAACTCTGTCCGGCTATCCCGGAGAATGAAAGGTGAACCTGTTGGTTTCTGGATGTTGGCGGATTGGCTTGAGCATGATTTTTCGCTAGATAACCGGCAAGAGAAGCACCTACCGAACGGTCATAATTTTTTATTCTGTAGTGAAATTCTATTGTTTCCGCATCAGGTTTTGATTGGCACACATCTCTAAGTATTTTTTGATTGAGTATCCCTTTGTCAGCAGGATTATTTCTGGTTCCCTGGTAATAAGCTTGTTTAGAGTTTGGACGTTTTGCTGAATCCAAAATTATTTGCAAATCCAAATGCTTTTGTTGTTTTGTTTTTCCATTTAGTAAAGATAAAAGATCAGTACGTCCGATTAACAAGTTTAGATTTTCGATCCCTAATATCGATAACCACTGGCGAACTTCCTGCGCGACGAATTTAAAATAGTTGACTACTTTTTGTGGTAATCCGTGAAAATGCTTTTGCCGTAAAATTTCGTTCTGAGTTGCGATGCCTGTGGCGCAATTATTAAGATGACAAAGCCTTAAAAATTTACATCCCAAAGCAACCATTGGGCCAGTGCCAAAACCAAAACTATCAGCTCCTAAAATAGCGGCTTTGATCACATCTAATCCTGTTTTCAAACCGCCGTCTACTTGTAAACAAATTTTATCGCGCAGTCCGTTTTCGATTAATGCTTGATGAGTTTCACTTAATCCGATCTCCCAGGGGGTACCGGCATATTTTACTGATGTCAATGGGCTTGCGCCCGTTCCGCCATCGTGTCCTGCAATGGTAATCATATCGGCATAAGCTTTCGCTACACCCGCAGCAATGGTGCCGACACCTGAACCCGAAACCAATTTCACTGAGACCAAAGCGGATGGATTGACCTGTTTTAAATCAAAAATAAGTTGTGCAATATCTTCGATGGAATAGATATCGTGATGCGGGGGAGGGGATATTAGACTAATGCCGGGCGATGAGTTTCTAAGTTTAGCGATTTCCAATGAGACTTTTGAGCCTGGAAGATGTCCACCTTCTCCTGGCTTTGCGCCTTGCGCAATTTTTATTTGTAACACTTCGGCGCTGGTTAAATATTCTGCATTAACGCCAAACCGACCTGAAGCAACTTGTTTTATTTTCGAATTTCTAGTCGTTTTATATCGGACTGGATCTTCTCCACCTTCGCCACTGTTGGAACGTCCACCAATTTTGTTCATTGCCAATGCGAGTGACTCATGTGCTTCCGGACTCAGTGCACCTATCGACATCGCAGCCGAATCAAACCTTTTTAATATATCGGACTGCTGTTCGATCGAATCGAGTGCTAATGGAGCTGCGGATTTTTTCAACACCATCATATCTCTAAGCGATGTTATCGGGCGATGATTAACCAGATCAGAAAAAATCTGATAGTCAGAATAGAGCCCGCTTGTAACAGCCTGTTGTAAAGAAGTCACTACATCTGGGTTATAACTGTGGTATTCAGCACCATAAACGTATTTCAACAAACCACTTCGTTGCTGTTTTTTATAGGCTAACCACGCCTGTTGGGCGTTACGTAAACTGACATTATGAAGATCTTCGAAGGTTGCCCCTCCAATGCGTGACAATATATCGGGAAAACAAATGTCGATAATGGATGAGTCGAGACCGATACATTCGAAAAGCTGAGCACTACGATAACTGGCGACGGTTGAAATACCCATTTTAGATAATATTTTTAGTAATCCTTTATTAATTCCAGATAAATAATTTTTACGAGCAGTAATAATATCAGTTGATAATTTCGATTCTGTCGAAAGACGATTGATCATTTGTAATGAGAGATAGGGGGATATGGCCGTCGCGCCGACGCCGAGTAAAACGGCAAAATGATGGGGGTCGCGAGTAGTCGCCGTTTCAACCAAAATATTCGTATCGCAGCGCAGTCCTTCTTTTATCAAACGCTGATGCACCGCGCCGGTTGCTAATGCTGCGTGAACAGGTAATTTGTCTTGCGAGATGTCTCGATCGGACAACTGCAATATAACGCAACCATCTCGTACCAATTTTACCGCTGTGTCAGTGATGTTTAGGATCGCCTGTTTGAGATTACCATCACGTGGGTAATTTAATGAAATGGATTGAAACTGATAGTATTCTTGATCAAGTGCTTTTAATTGCTGGAGCTTTGCGTAATTTAGAACTGGTGTTTCAATAATTGCGCGATAGGCAAGCCCATTGGTTTCTTGAAAAACGTTATGTTCGCGACCAAAACAAGTTTCCATTGACATAACAGACGCTTCTCTCAAAGGGTCAATAGGTGGATTAGTCACTTGCGCAAATTGTTGCCTGAAATAGTCGAACAAATTTCTGGACTGGTTCGAAAGAACGGCGATTGGTGTATCATCACCCATCGAACTCGTGGGTTCTTGACTATCATTAGCAATAACCCGAATGACTTGTTCAGATTCTTCTATCGCGACATTAAAAAGTTTTTCAAAAATAGGTAAATCTTTGAGATTTTCATTGATATAATTTTCTGCAGCTTGTTTTTCGATGCGAGGATTACTTCGCAGACGAATGGTATTTTCTCTCAACCATTCTAAATAGGGGTGACGATTTTTCAATAGGTCATCGATTTTATTGGTTCGCCAAATTCGACCATTGGATATATCAGCTGCCAGCATTTCGCCCGGGCCAACACGATCTTTTTCAACAACGTCCGCTTCATTGTAATCCCAAACACCGACCTCGGAAGCGACTGTTAAAATTCGATCGCTGGTTATAACGTAACGGGCAGGTCGCAAACCATTTCGGTCTAAAGTGCACGCTATTTGTTTTCCGTTAGTCATTACGACGCCAGCGGGACCATCCCAAGGTTCCATGTGCATTGAGTTGAATTCGTAAAATGCTTTTAAACCTGAATCCATATTTTTTCGTTTCGCCCAGGCTGGCGGTATAAGTAATCGAAGCGCCCTAAAAATGTCCATGCCACCAGCTAACATCACTTCAAGCATATTGTCGAGTGAAGATGAATCTGACCCTGTTTGATTCACCAGATGCTGAAGATGAGGCAAGTCAGGTAACAAGGGGCTGTAAAGCTTTGACTGTCGCGCGTTTGCCCAATTTCGATTGCCGGTAATGGTATTGATCTCGCCATTGTGGGCGAGAATTCTAAAAGGTTGGGCAAATTTCCACAGCGGCGCGGTATTGGTTGAAAATCGTTGGTGAAATAAACTAATGGCTGTCTTTAAATTTTTGTCCGCTAAATCGAGATAAAATCGGTCAAGATATTGAGGCATAACTAATGCTTTGTACACTATTACTCTGCAAGAAAGCGAGACAACATAGTAGCCATCATCATTTTTTATTTTATCAGCGGCTCGGCGGCGCGCGATAAACAAACGCCTTTCTAAATCTTCTTCTGTCCAACCCGGCGGCGCTTGTATAAAAAGTTGTTCTATTTCAGGCAGCGTTTTTAACGCAACTTTACCGCAAGCGCTTTTGTCAATTGGGACTTTTCGCCATCCAGAAATTGTCAATGTTTCTTTGCGTAACTCGTCTTCCAAAATCCGTTTACTTTTAAGCGCTTTATTTTCGTCTGAATTTAAGAATATTTGACCGACAGCAAATCGTTTACCTAAAGTGAAATTAAGGTTTTTGGCGACCGTTCGAAAAAATTGCGTTGGGATTTGCAGTAATAAACCGCATCCATCTCCAGATTTCCCATCAGAGGAAACTGCGCCGCGATGAGTCATTCTAGTCAATGCTGTGAGTGATGTTTTAACCAGTTGGTGACTTTGCTTTCCATCTAAATGAGCCATTAATCCAAAGCCACAATTATCTTTTGCCTGAGAAGAATGGTATAAAGTCATTGAATGTCTCCATGAATGATCGAAACTGAAAGATCCATTATCTTAGCACGGCTGGATGTTAGACGACTAGCTACTAAAACGCCGACTCATGCAATCCTACACCCAAGCAACTTCTGTTGACCAATAACTATTATTGATAAGAGAACCTTATTTTATTATATAAAGATCGACTCTATCTATACAAGTGTCGTATAAAACAAACAATCTTTTGTTGCGATTTCAGGAATGGTTGTCACCATAAACAACTGCATTTTTTTGCGTGTAAAAATACAGCCGTTTCTGTTTTCAAACAGATTGTCAACTTGATCGGTACCGGAATCATCAATGGCTTTGAATGCAAATGGTTGATCTTTGTCGCACCAACCGATGAACTCATCTCCAGGAGTAATCGAGTGATTTAATTCTTCGATATCTGTTCGTAATGTGATATCCGTAGTTGGAAGTCGATGATGGCAAAAACCAACTGATGCATCGCCTACTAATTCTATTCTGATCGGATGGCGACTTACTGAAACAGTGGATTTTCGTTGGTCAAATAGGTCTTCTTTATGAAAAAAAAGTTGTAATCCATTTGTTGCCACTTGATGGGCGATATTTTCATTTGCTCCGCCACACTCTATAGTGACAATAGGGGATGTAAATGATTGCTCCATAATCGCGCCAACATTTAGCTGAGTTAGAATAAGCGATCGGGTAAACAACTCCACTAATTTTAAATGCTCATGGGCTTCAGACACACTGACAGAAAAGGCAGGACTGGAACCGGATGTGTTGTGTAGGTCGACAATTGCCTCGGGAGAAACTTCACATACTAAATCGTAAATCATTTTGGCTCTTGCTGAAACTTCTGACCCATCACTTGATTTTTTTGAAAAAAACCGATTTAGATCTTCACTGTGAGCCAAATATCGATTGGTGAAAAAGGGTTTCGTTTTTGCCGCTTCAGGATTGCAAATAATAATACGAACATTGGTTGCTGGAATTTTTTTACCTTTTAGCCAAAGATGGCACGCAATGATCCCCGACGGTTCATTTCCGTGAATAAGCGTGGTAACGACTCGACATCGCTGTTGGTCGACTCCTTCAATATCGATGATCGTTAAACCACTTAAAATTCGTAAAAAACCAAGCAGCGTCTCTGGAATGGTTTCACGAAAATTAGAATTGTAGTAGGTTGGTTTGGAATTTAAATAACTCATTTCCAGCATTGTTCCCATTCGCTAATCGGCTGACCGCTCATTTGATTTTCAAAATAACGATCAAGCATACACGCGCACGCTTTTTCGTTAGTCATGCTTTTTCGAAGGTGTCGAACGGTTTTTTTCGTCCAACTAGCTCCGTTAACGTCTTTTGCTAAACGCCGGTGGATAATGTTCAAAAATTTATCCCTTTCAGTCAATTCAATATTCAGAGCGCTAAGCCCGTCGTTAGCAACTTGCAGCATATCATCTATAATATTTCTGATTGGTATTTCCACCGGTTTATTCTGGTAATTTTGTGGCCATAATATGGTCGCATCGAGTCCATTTTTAGCAGCGCGATAGAAATTATATTCCGCAAATCGAAATGGGATCCTTGCCATATATTCATCTATTTTATCTTCTAAACCAACGGCCATTCCAATAGAAAATGCTGCATTCGCTGCCATATCCAGCGCAGTTGGACCAGCAGGTAATGCCCTGAATTCAATCCGCATGTGACCTTTACCTTTGTTGGAATAAACGGCTCGATTCCAGGGCCACGTGGTTCCCATATGCAAGTTTAGTTCAGCCAGTTCTGGAAGTTCCTCGTCTTTTTTGTCCCGTTTATCAAAGGTTTCTGGAAAGATTGGTTGATATAAATTAACGGTTTCGGCAAATAATTCCCAACCGCTTTTTCTTAACCAACCATGACCAAAAGTGACACGCGCTGGTTGCCGCCAGCCGGATGCGTCAGGCACTCGATTGTCAATGGACTGTTTGAACAGAACCACTCGGGTTTCATCCCACAAACATTTTTCTAGCAGCATTCCTGAGTTTGCAGAAACTGCGAGTGCCATTGGTAGGGTCAATTGTGCTGTATTAAAAGTATTGGCAAATTTCTCTTTTTCGGTCATTAAGTGAACCTGAAAGGAAGTATTAGCGCCTTCCACACAAACTTCTGAAGTCTTAAAATTGACGGACTCTTCTCCGTCAATTTTAATATGAAAAGCTTCGCCTCGTTGTTTTAATAATTCTCTAGCTAGCACCCGATAGCGCCCTAGATTGGTCATATTGCCGTGATTAAGATCGCTTTGTTTCAAGGTTGGAAGAATACCAATGGCTAATGGTCGTGTATTAATTTCAGCGGCGACTTTCCAAAGATCATTAAACTTGGTCAACATTTCTTTGGTTAATTGGCTAAATGGGCGTCCTGCAGCTTTTACCGGGGATAGATTGAGCTCAATATTAAATTTATTAAGCTCGGTTTGAAACTGTTCATCTTTGAGCATTTCCAACAATAGCGTATTGACTGGACTGACTTCACTTTTATTGTCGATCAAATAGATTTCAAGTTCAGCACCAAGACACAGCTCACCAGTTCCGAAATCTGGTCTTTGGATCACTTCTTTTAGGATATCAACTTGATCATGAATGCACCGGTTAAAGCGTTCATAGTCTTTTGCAGAATATTCCCGTTCCAAGATATTTCGCCCCATAGCATTCCCTTTCATTTAGTAGTGGTTTGAAGCTAATATAACAAAATAAAAGCCAAAGAGCAGTTTCAAAACGGAAATATTTTGCCTAAAGCATAAGATCTCGATATGCTTCGCTAAAAATAATGCTCCAAGCGATTTTAGTGGTATAGCCAAATGTCAAAAGTTAAAAAAGTGTTAAAAGATAGTGAAATTGTTAAACTATTTACTCCTCGGGCAATTGTAGATGTTGCAGCGGATCTCGGTATTGATTCAGATCACTTGATGACTTACGGTAACTTGATTACTAAGGTTGATATTGATGCATTAAAAATTGAAAGTACCCATCCAAACAATCATTTGATTTTGATTTCCGCAACTACACCAACCCCCGCTGGTGAAGGTAAAACCACGACTACTATCGGTTTGGGGCAGGCTTTTACCCAACTCGGGGATTCAGTTTGTCTAGCATTACGAGAACCATCGTTAGGACCTTGTTTGGGTATGAAAGGCGGCGCTACAGGTGGCGGATATTCCCAAGCGATACCTGTTGATCGGATTAACCTGCACTTTACTGGTGACTTTCACGCGATAACTTCCGCGAATAATCTGATTTCTGCTTCTATCGATAATCATGTATTTCATGGAAACGCACTTAATATTGACCCCCGGCAAATTGTTTGGCGGCGAGTGATGGATATGAACGATCGCAGTTTAAGGAAAATTGTGCTTGGGCTCGGCGGAAAAATGCAGGGAATTCCAAGAGAAGGAGGGTTCGATATAACGGCTGCTTCAGAAATTATGGCGATTTTATGTTTAGCTAATGATTTTACCGATCTTGAAAACAGACTTAATAACACTTTGATAGGTTACAGCTATAATGATGAACCAGTCTTTTTGAAGTCTTTAGACATAACTGGTGCACTTTTGGCTTTGTTAAGAGATGCACTTCACCCTAATTTGGTGCAAACATTAGAAGGGACTCCCGTATTTATTCATGGGGGTCCATTCGCCAATATTGCGCACGGGTGCAATAGTGTTTTAGCGACTAAAATGGCGATGCATTATTCTGACTGGGCTATCACTGAAGCTGGTTTTGGTTTTGATTTGGGAGCTGAGAAATTTTTTGACATCAAATGCAGAATTGCTGAGTTAGATCCTGATGCAGTGGTTTTGGTAACAACTGTAAGAGCACTTAAAATGCACGGTGGCATGGATAAGGAACAGCTGACTGATATCAGTACCGAATTTGTTGCAGCTGGATTGGTCAATTTAGACAAACATATAGAAAGCGTGCAACTTTTTAATAAAGAGCCGGTTGTCGCTTTGAATCGATTTAGTGAGGATAGTCATGAAGAAATAGAAATAATCCGAAAACATGTCGAATCCAAAGGTATTTTATTTGCCGAAAGTAATCACTTTGAAGAGGGGGGTAAGGGTGCTATTGAACTCGCACAAAAAGTTAAATTAGCAGTTAAGCAGAGTAAAGCATTTAAACCTCTGTATGATTTATCTGACAGCGTAATTGATAAAGTGGAAAAAGTTTGTATGGCAATGTATGGTGCTAAAGATGTTGCCTATAGTAAAGAAGCAGAAAAAGATTTGCAGCATGTAACCAAACTCAATCTAGAGCATTTACCTATCTGTATTGCAAAAGCACCAAGTTCACTTTCTGACGATCCGAAATTACATGGTCGACCTAGAGATTTTCAAGTGACGGTTAAAAATATTCAAGTGAATGCAGGCGCTGGATTTTTAGTGATTTTGACGGGGAATATCATGCGGATGCCTGGATTGCCTAAAGAGCCTGCTGCGAAACGGATTAGACTCTTAGGCAATGGTGAGATTGTCGGTGTTAGTTGAGCAAGTATGTGTAGAACATTTAGTTTTAAATGTGAGCTTAATTCAAAACTGATCTGTCAACACTATACCGGACACTCCATTACACAACTTTCTGCATAGCTTCGTAATCTACCGGTGACCAATAGTCATTGGTTGAATGAAGCCTTTGCCGGTTATAAAAAACTTCGATGTAGTCAAAAATATCTTGTTGAGCTTCATCTCTAGTTTGATATTGCTTATGGTTGGTTAATCCTGTTTTAAGTGTATGAAAAAAGCTTTCAGCAACAGCAGTGTCCCAACAATTTCCTTTGCGGCTCATACTTTGTATGATGCCATGTTCTTCTAATAATTTGCAATGACTCTTCGAAGCATATTGTGAGCCTCGATCAGTATGCCAAAGCAATCCCTTTGGTGGTTTACGAGCCCATATAGCAGACAAGAGAGCTTGATTAACTAGCTCTTGATTCATTCGACTTTTCATCGACCAGCCAACCACTTTACGAGAAAATAAATCAATGACTGTCGCTAAATAAAGCCAGCCTTCTGCTGTCCAAATGTAGGTAATATCACCAACCCATTTCTGATTCGGCTTATCGACTGTAAATTCTCGATTAAGTCGATTCGGAGCGATGGGATTATCATGCTTGGAATTGGTTGTTGCCTTGAATTTCTTCTTGGTCTTACAAAACAATCCTTCAGCACTCATCAGCCTGCCAATCCTACGTCGACTCACTCGATAATCTTGGCGCGCTAAAGCTTTCTTAATTGTTCGAGTTCCACAGCCATTTCTCTGCTGACCAAAGATTTCTTTAATCAGCTCTGTAAATAATTCGTTAGCCTTTTCTCGCGATGTTTTAGGACGGCTACACCATTCATAATACGCCGTCTTTGAAACATCTAACACCCGACACATGGAAGTGACTTTAAACTCATTCTGTGCCTTTATCCAAGCGTACTTTAGAGGCTTTCTTTGGCAAAGTACGCTGTGGCCTTTTTTAAGATATCCCTCTGCTCTTTGACCTCTGCAAGTTCTTTCTTCAACCGTACCAACTCATCAAACATCTGCTCATTACTTTGTCCTGTTTCCAGTACATCAGCCGATTTCATTTTGTTAACCCAAGAATAAAGCGTTGTCGTTTTAATCCCTAAATCTCTTGCGATCTGACTAGTTGATTTGTCGGAGCTAATCACCATTTTGACTGCTTGCTCTTTAAATTCTGTGTTATATTTTGTCTTAACTCGTTTCTTCACTACTGACTCCTCAATTTCAATTGGTATTTTATATGAAATTGAGTGTCCCGTTTAGTGTAGCCAGATCATACTTTCATGGAAATCAAATAGTACAAACTGTTCTTTTTCTTGCACATAGATATTTAGCCCATTCGCAGTACCTACCCAAATATTTCCGTCCAAATCAACAAGTAGTGTTTTTACCCAATCATTCGATAAAGAATTAATGTTACTTGGATCATGTATAAAAGATCTAAAATCATTGCCATCATACCGTTGAAGCCCTTCTTGGGTAGCAAACCACAGAAACCCACGTTTATCTTCGACAATATCAAAGACCGTGTTAGATATGAGCCCATCAGCATCTGTTATTTGTTCAAATTTTAATTGGCTTTCAGCTTTAAGAGCACATGAACTCAGACCAAGGACGAGTATTGTCGCGCCAACTGCGAACTTATCGAACAAGCGAAAAAAACAAAACAGAAACATATTAAACAACTACTACTTTTTACATACAGAGCCTAACTACTATAGGCTAAGGGATCGATCGACCGATAGAAGATAACGTTCGCCGCATCATTGCTCGATTAGGTAGGATTGTATCACAGAGGTCTATAAGTGGAACATTCGACCCACACGAGAGAGAACCTAACCTTCCTAAATTCAAATTTCAAGCGCCCTATCCTGAGTAACTTTTTATAAAAAGAGCTATTTCATCAATCAATGGGAACCAGTTCAGAGGCGGTAATGACTATGAAATTGACCAGTGTAATGATTGTGCGCGTCTGATTGCAAATTGCATAATATTTTATAACTCAGCCTTACTTTCTGGATTGGTTGATAAATTCAAAAAACTCAAGAATCAAAAGGTTGTTGATATGTTAACTAACTTATCGCCGGTAGCCTGGCGGCATATCCAACTTGCAGGACATTATACATTTAATACAGATAAATCATTCATTGATCTAGAGGGATTACTTAGCACAATTGATCCAATGTCTGAAGATAGTGACGAGTTTCAGGTAGCTTAATGTACGGTAATGTTAAATTATATTGGAAGGTTTGTTATAGTTTTCACTATCAAGATGGGCACACAACCCCTAAAACGATTCTCTCCTATTTGCAGTAAAAATCGTGAAGAACCTTAATGATATCTTGCGCAACACCTTCAGTAATTGAATAATAGATAGTTTGCGACTTTCTTCGAGTGGTGACGACGTTATCCTCTCGTAATTTAGCCAAGTGTTGTGAAAGTGCTGATTGAGAAATATTGACTAATTCATTCAATTCGGTAACTGACAACTCACCTTCGCACAATATGCACAAAATCATCAATCGGTTAACATTAGCTAGCGCTTTAAGTTGACGAGTTGCGGCATCTGCATGCTCGTAGATTGCTTGGGAATCACTATCTCTACAAAGAACTTCGGCGGGTGGATCTGTTTCTTTCATTTATTTACGGCTACAGATTACATCAGTATCAACTAAAGTAAATTATTTTGAGATAGATGTCCAGACAAAAACCTGATGATAACATCGCCAAAGGGGGATTATATATAAAAAAATCATTGAGTTAGGAGTTACCGTACTTTTACAAAATGTCAAATTGAATGACTCGATTAACATCGATTGGACTCTGTTAATCCGTCATATTTGTCAACTTTGCTCTTTTAAATTTTCTTTTGCTCCATGCTCGACCAATATGTAAACGCCAGAATAACCCGATGGCGAAATAACCCACAACTGCCGAAACTACCGCGCAAATTGCACAACCAAGTAAAAGCGGCTGCCAGATAGTTTCCAGGTTGTTTTGCAACCATTGCCAGCTAAGTTGAAATTCAAATTCTGACGCTTCGTATCCTAAAGTGTAAACTCCAACGACATACGCGAAACCGAAGAGAAAAGGTATGGTAATAGGGTTAGTGATCCAAACTAATGCAACAGATAATGGTAAATTACCGCGTATTAGAATGGCGCCACCAGCCGCCAGTACCATCTGAAATGGTACCGGCCAAAAAGCGAAAAACAAACCTACCAAAAAGGCTTTGCCTACCGAATGACGCGTTAAATGCCAGAGTTGAGGTTCATGGATTAAAGTGCCAAAGATATTAAGAAAGCGATTATTCTTGATTCTATCCGGGTGAGGCATGTATTTCTTAATGAATTTGCGTGGCATGGATTGTTTTAGGAGTGCTTCGATTTCTGTTATTATAATTGTAGCGTTAGATGGAGTTATTAAATAGGTTTATTTTGAAACTAACGGTGATTAAAATAAAGCCGTCGATAGGGATATTCGTTTGATTCGAAACAGTTTAGGATTTTTGCTAGGTTTGACCTGTCTGTTTTGGTTGAAAAATAATCAGCATTCCATGCTCCTAATTTTATTTTCTTCTGTATTACTAATAGCATTAGCCATTTCAGCTAATCAATTTCGCAAATATTTTATTGCTCCTCTGTTTGGTTTGTTTTGGGGTAGTTGTACTGCGAGTTTATGGCTTTTAACTACTCCAGAATTGATATCGTCTCCTCAAGTTGTCAATATTCAAGGCTATATTTGTAGTTTACCAGTAAAAAATAACTCATCTTCGTTTTACAAATCCGATAACAATGAAGTTTCAATTCGGCTGGTCTTTGATTTTTGTTTGAGTCGGATTGATGAAAAGTTGTTGTTCTTTTTTCAGGCGAATAAGATCCGTTTGTCGCTTTATCAAGCGGAGCAAGATCAGATTAATGAAATGAAAGCGGGAAGTTTTTGGAAATTTAACGCAAAACTTAAGCCGATCCACGGGCGGATGAATCCGGGTGGTTTTGATTACGAGAAATGGCTAGTGAGTGAGGGATTTATCGGTACTGGTTATGTCAAATCTTCTAGTCTCATTCCATCTGTAGTATCTTTTAAAGCAGTCTATCAAAGTACTCGCCAAAGAATACTCGACAAACTGAACCGCGTGATACCTGACACGGACTCAAAAGGAATGGCTCTGGCTCTTGCTATTGGCGAGCGAAGTTCTATTAGCGCAGAGCAATGGCAAACCATTAAAGATTCAGGTACCTCTCATTTATTGGCGATTTCTGGATTGCATATTGGGATAGCTGCGTTGTGGAGTTATTATTTTTTTCTGATAATTTTTACGAGAATTACGTTTATTAGTAGGCACATTCCGGCACAAAAAATTGCTGAAGTTGCATCACTCGTTGGAGGCTTAAGTATAGCGCTGTTGAGCGGTTTTGGTTATCCGGCTCAAAGAGCTTTGGTGATGTTAGTGGTTTTTTTGTATAGTCGTTGGTCTGGGCGTCATTTGTCTCTCGCCAATATTCTTGCCGTATCCGTGATGATTATTGCATTTATTCAACCGTTTGCCGTTTTAGCGGTAAGTTTCTGGTTATCGGTCATTGCTGTCGCGACCATAGTCTTTTTGTTGAGCTATAGACAAAAAATCACTTTTGGTAATAATAAGTTTAGAGAATGGCTAAGGATCAATTGGTTTTTATTTGTGGGATTAATGCCGATCACCTGGATGATTTTCGATAGCATTTCTGTTGTTGGTTTTATTGCTAATTTAATCTTGATCCCGCTGACTTCTTTTGTCACAACTCCGCTCGTTTATATTGGGCTTTTAACATTATCAATCAGTGATCAATTAGCGAGTTGGTTATTTTACCTAGTGGATCACATTTTAGCTTTTACTTTGCAAATTCAAGCGCTACTTTCAGAAGTGAATAGCGCTGCGTCTGTCTCATCGCTGTCGGTACTTTTGTTTGTGCTTTTATTGTTAGCAACCATCATTATTTTAATGCCCGCAAAAATGCCAGGACGGTCATTAATAATCCCTGTGGGATTGCTCGCGATATTCAGCTTGTCTCAACCGAAGACTGACGAGCGTTTTAAAATGGTGGTTTTTGATATTGGGCAAGGTCTCGCGGTTTATATATCGGTGGCAGGAAAGCATCTCTTATATGACACAGGTTATGGAAATAAAACCTTTTCTATGGCAGAGTCAAGCTTGTTACCCTATTTTAAGCGGCAGTCGGTCAATCGGCTAGACCGCATGATTATTAGCCACGCAGATGCGGATCATGCTGGCGGATTGGATATAATTTCAGATCAATTAAAAGTCAATATGCTCTTAGTCGGCGAAAAAACTTCCCGAGAGGGCGATGACTGTCATACTGCTGATCCTTGGAAATGGGGAAATGTTGAGTTTTCATTTTTACCTCATTTATCAAACCGGTTTTATCAGGGAAATAGTGCTTCGTGTGTACTCCAAATTAATGTCAATGATAAAAAGATATTATTGACTGGTGATATCGAAAAAAGATCGGAGAAAGCCCTATTGGATAAGGGTTTAACCCATAACGACATCGTTGTTGCACCTCATCACGGGAGTCTGACCAGTTCTACTGACGAATTTGTCACACAAACAAGCCCAAACACCGTGATATTTTCAACTGGGTACGCTAATCAATGGCATTTCCCCAAATCGAAAGTAATTAAGCGGTATATGGAAGTAGGGGCGGATGTACAAGTGACCCATGAGAATGGCGCAATTACAATTACCGAAAGCCAAGATGGAGAGCTAAAAATCACTACCGAAAGAATGGATCGTTCGCATTTTTGGCAAATAAATTAGTTGGGTCGTTTAAGATCTTCTTTGTTAACAAGATCTTAGTTACTAAGATCGTCATAACCTTGTTATAATCGCGCTTCCGTTACTCCCTGAGTTTCAATATCTTACGGCGTGATTTGATTTTTTCTGTTCAATCAAAGGATCTATAAAGAGAATGCTTGATTTATTAAAAGCTGGCGGATACATCATGTATCCCATTGTTCTATGTTCATTGGCAGCATTTGTTATTTGTGTAGAACGTAGTTGGACGCTTAGACGGGGACGGATTACGCCAAAACATCTTGTTGCTCAGGTATGGAGTTGGATAAAGAGCAATCAGCTTGATAAAACCAGACTCAAAAAATTGAAAGACAGTTCTCCTCTAGGGGAGATACTAGCCGCTGGGCTGGTTAATCATTCCCATGGTCGTGAAACCATGAAAGAAAGTATCCAAGATGCGGGTAGGCAAGCCATGGTGAAACTTGAGAAATACTTAAACACACTAGGAACGATTGCTCAAATTACACCTCTTCTTGGGTTACTCGGTACAGTAATAGGAATGATACGAGTGTTTACGGTTATAACTGTTCAAGGTACCGGTGATTCTGGCGCTTTGGCTCATGGCATTTCAGAGGCACTTATAACGACAGCGACTGGATTAATTATTGCGATCCCGGCATTAATTTTTCATCGGCATTTTGAGCGTAAAGTGGACGAGCTGGTTGCTGAAATGGAACAAGAAGCTCTAAAAATGGTCGAAGTGCTTCACGGCGAGCGTGAAACGCTACGAGGTTAAACGAATGCCTTTCAAACAAAAAAAACAGGAAGTGACTGTTAATTTAACACCTTTGATCGATGTCGTCTTTTTGTTGTTGATCTTCTTTATGGTATCCACCAGTTTTACCAGAGAAACCCAAATTCAACTCGATTTGCCTAAAGCTAGTGTTGAACCATTAGAAACAAAAAAAGAAGCGCTTGAAATTAGTATTGATAAAGAAGGGCGTTTTTTTGTTGATGGTAAAAGTTTAGTGAATACGTCTATCGATACATTAAAAAAGGCAATTTCTCCAGTCTTAATTAAAAATAAGGATATCTCGGTTATTATCAGTGCAGATGCCAATACACCTTATCAATCGGTCATCACAGCGATGGATGCAACTTCTCAGTTGGGTGTTATTAATCTAAAAATGGCAACTCAAAGGAACACTGAATGAGTGACACTAAAAATGACGATTCATGGTTGATACTGAAGCGTTTACTTGGCTATTTAAAGCATTATAAATTGGCTTTTATAGCCGCTATTGTTGGAAATCTTATATTTGCCGGAATGGATTTTTTATTTATTTATTCGTTAAAACCTCTAACGGACGAGGGGCTTGTAAAAAATGAAATGTCAACTATTGCCGCAGCTCCGTTATTTATCGTTGTTTTACTTTTTATTCGCGGGATAGCGAGTTTTGTATCGACTTATTGCATGTCATGGGTTGGACAGAATGTTATTCAGAAAATTCGCATAGAAATGATCCGGAGATACGTGAACTTACAGAGTGTATTTTACGACCAAACGATCAGTGGCAAACTGGTTTCAAAAATGACCTTCGATACTCAACAAATAGCAAGTGCATCAACCGATACTGTGACCAAGTTGATACGAGAAGGCGGATTTTTGATTTTTATTCTGTCCTTTTTATTTTATACCAGCTGGCAATTAGCCAGCTTGTTTTTAGTTTCTGCACCAATTATTGGCTTGATTGTGAATTATGCAAGTAAAAGATTTAAGAAAATCAGTCGTAATATTCAAAATGCGATGGGGGGAATAACCCAAGTCACACAAGAAATTGTCGACGGTTTTAAGGTGATTAAAACATTCGGTGCAGAGGACTTCGAGATAAATCGATTTACACTGGAAGCTCAAAAAAATAAAAAATTAAGTATTAAAATGGTTGCGACCAAAGCGATCAGTACGCCTTTTATTCAGTTTGTGGCTGGTTGTTCGCTCGCGTTAGTGATTTTTTTTGCCGGAAAAGAATTGGCAGATGGAAAATTGGGGGCGGGTGATTTTGTCGCCATGCTCGCGGCGATGATATCAATGTTGAAGCCGTTAAAGATCATTTCTAATTTGAATAGTGATTTGCAAAAAGGGATCGCGGCGGCTCAAAGTATTTTTGAAGTGCTTGACCAGCAAAAAGAAATTGATTTGGGAGATAAAGTTATTGACTCACCTAAAGGGAAACTGGAATTTCAGCAGCTAGCGTTTGGTTATTCTAAAGAGTCGGGTAACCTACTTAAGGATATTTCATTCAGTGTTGAAGCTGGTCAAACAGTCGCGCTTGTTGGTCGTTCTGGAAGCGGGAAATCGACTATTACTAATCTTCTTCTTCGATTTTATAATCCACAGAGTGGAAAAATATTTCTGGATGGAGTCAATATTGAAGGGCTAACGTTAGTTAATCTTCGCAAACATATCAGTATTGTTTCTCAACAAGTGACACTTTTCAATACGAGTGTTATGAATAATATTGCTTATGCGTGTGATGACATTGACATTGATGTTGAACGAGTCAAAGATGCGGCAAAAAAAGCGCATGCTTGGGAGTTTATTGAAAAGCTACCTAACGGATTAGATGAAAATATTGGTGAAAATGGACAGCGTTTGTCTGGGGGACAAAGACAGCGTTTAGCGATCGCAAGAGCGCTATATAAGGACGCGCCTATTGTTATTTTAGATGAGGCGACATCGGCATTAGATACTGAGTCAGAGCGACACATTCAACAAGCCTTGGAGTCACTTACACATAACAAAACGACCTTAGTTATTGCTCATCGTTTATCAACTGTCGAAAAAGCTGATTGTATTTTAGTTTTAGACGATGGAAAAATTATCGAAAGAGGAACGCACTCGGAACTGCTAGCAGAGCATGGTTTTTACTCAAGCTTGTATAAAATGCAATTTAAAGATAAGCCAGCCGCAGAATAATGGCTAGCCATCGATTGATAGAAGATTTTTGGTATTCACGATCAAAATTTACTTGGTTACTTTGGCCTTTCAATTTATTATTTTTGCTGTTGGTTACGCTTAAAAGAGTGTTATACCTGTCAAAAATAATTCCCTCCAACCAGTTTGATAAGAGTGTTTTGGTCGTTGGAAATATATCTGTCGGCGGGACAGGTAAAACACCGTTTATCAATCAACTAGTGAGGTTGCTCGCGGAAAATGGAATTAAGGCAGGGATCGTCAGTCGCGGTTATGGTTCTCATATTTTAAGCTATCCTCACCAAGTCACCAAAGGTGATACAGTTGAAGAGGTCGGTGATGAAGCTTTTATGCAATTTCTTGATTTGAATGTTAAGGATGATATGAATATTCCGCTGGTTATTGATCCCTCGAGGTCGAAAGCGGTTAATTATCTTATTGACTCTAACGAGGTCGACTTAGTTATTAGTGACGATGGAATGCAGCACTATAAAATGACTAGAGATATTGAAGTTCTTTTATTTGATGGGAAACGACAATTCGGAAATAGATTAATTTTGCCTTTCGGTCCACTTCGAGAGCCTCTCAGCCGGTTAAAAAAAGTCGATATAGTCGTCCAGAATGGTTTGAAAGAAAATAAATATACTAAATATAAGACATTCATGAAAACACAAAAACTGGTTAATCTCATGACTGGTGAAGAATTTGTCGTTGAGACGTTTTCTCAAAAACAAGTTATTGCGGTTGCTGGAATTGGTAATCCTGAGAGATTTTTTGACTCTTTAGAAAAAATCTGTGGTATTAAAGACAGAGTAATATTTCCAGACCACTATGCATATCGAGCAGAAGATTTGAAACAATTCAGTAACGATATAATTGTGATGACTGAGAAAGATGCAAGTAAGTGTTATAAATTTGCACAGGATGATTGGTATTATCTTAAAGTCGAAATGCAGTTTAGTGTAGATCTATCCGCCAAATTGCTAGAATATATAAGCTCATCAATCTCAAAGAGGAACGAAGTTTGAAAAAATCACAGCTTGAAGTGATCGTTTGCCCCGTTTGCCACGGGAAATTGAAATATATCAAAGACGAAAATCAGTCGCAATTAATTTGTAAATTCGATCGATTGTTATATCGAATTGATGACGGCATTCCTATTTTGATTGCTGATAAAGCTCAGTCGCTCACATCGGAGCAAGTAGATAAATTGACATGAAATTTCACGTTATAATTCCAGCCAGGTTTGAATCGATCCGTTTACCCGGAAAGCCGCTAGCTCGGATCGGCGATCGTTCGATGATTGAACATGTTTGTCAAAAAGCCGTAGCAAGTGGCGCTCAATCGGTCACGGTTGCAACCGATCATAAACAAATAAAAGATTGTGTGGAGCAAGCTGGATTCAAAGCGGTTTTGACCAGTACTGAACATACTTCCGGTAGTGATCGAATTCATGAGGCTTGCGATATTTTAGAGTTCTCTGATGATGATATTATTGTTAATGTTCAAGGTGATGAGCCGTTTATTCCAAGTAAGAATATAGTGCAGGTGGCAACACTCATAAAAAAATACCAAACTAAAATGGCAACTTTGTGTTGTCCTATCAAGGATGCTAGAGAAGTTGAAGATCCAAATGTTGTAAAAGTAATTTTTGATAAAAATTGTAAGGCGATTTATTTTTCTCGCTCTATCATTCCATTTGCCCGCGATGATTCAGAAAAAATAACGTCTGGCTCGAGTCATTATTATCGGCATATAGGTATTTATGCTTATACCAAAGCATTTCTTAGCGAATTCGTAAGCTGGCCACAATCACATTTGGAAAAATTTGAAAAACTTGAACAGTTAAGAGCTGTTGAAAATGGTGAGTCGATCTATTTAGATGTTTTGAAAAGTGCTCCACCAGTAGGTATTGATACGCAAAGAAACTTAGATGACGCTAACGTATATTACCAACAAAAACAAAAACAAAAACAAATAGAAATAGGCAGGAAAACATAATGTCTATTCACAAAAAAATACTTTTTGTCTGCATGGGGAATATTTGCCGTTCTCCAACAGCTGAAGGTGTTTTTAGAAAGTTATCGAGCGAACATTCAGTATTAAAGAATCTAGAAATTGATTCTTGTGGGACAACGGGTTATCACGTTGGCGAACCTTCTGACCCACGTTCAGTTTCTGCAGCAAAAGAAAGAGGTTATGATTTGTCTGAAATCCGTGCACGGAAAATTTCGTCGAATGATCTTGAGTTTTATGACTACATTTTCGCGATGGATAATGAAAACTTATCAAATATATTAAAACTGGCAAATAATAATAAAAACTCTCAAAGCAAAGTAAGTCTATTTTTAAACTATGCCAAAGAAAGTCCTGTTGATTGTGTGCCTGATCCATATTACGGAGGTGCTTCTGGTTTTGATGATGTGATTGAGTTAGTCGAAGAGGCGAGTAAAGGATTCATTAAGCATTTACTTCAAAAAAATTGAAACGAGCACTTTGGCGAGTATTCTTAGGTATATTTATTGGTTAAACCCCGCAGGTAATCCAGTTGTGGATATGATTGCGTTAATGGCGATTGGCTTTTTAATCTATGGCTCGGTGATGTTGATTGGTTTATACGCACTTGAACTAGTCCCTAAAAAAGCGGCTGGCACAGCTGCGGGTTTAACTGAACTATTTGGTTATTTGGGTGGTGCTGTTGTTGCAAATATTGCACTAGGATATACCGTAGATTTTTATGGTTGGGATGGTGGTTTTATATTGCTTGTTGGCGGTTGTATTGGCGCGATTATTCTTTTGGGGGTATACAGTTAAATATGAAGCTATTCACATACAGCAAAAATATACTGTATATAAACACCAATGAAGCTTATTATAAAAAAATGAGAAGCTCTATGAGAATAATTTTTATCATATTAATCGTCTCTACAATCAATTTGTCAGGTTGCACTATGAATCAAAACCGAGAACATAAGTTAGTGATAGCTCATCGAGGTGCTAGCGGTTATTTACCGGAGCATTCGTTAGCTGCTAAGGCTATGTCTTACGCAATGGGAGCTGATTATATCGAGCAAGATGTAGTGATGACTAAAGATAATCACTTAATTATTTTGCATGATTTTTATCTAGATCGAGTTACTAACGTAATGGAAGTTTTTCCTAAACGTGCTCGAAATATATTGGGTGAAAAAAGATGGTTTGCGATTGATTTTACATTAAGTGAAATTAAGACTTTAAGAATGACAGAGGCATTTACTGTCGATAAAAAGACAAAGGAGTTGAAGGCTAATTACCCAACAAGATTCCCTTTGTTTAAATCAAATTTTACGGTTTCAACCTTGTCTGATGAAATTGAACTCATCCAGGGTCTTAACCACAGTACTAGAAAAAACATCGGAATTTATGTCGAAATTAAAGCACCCTGGTTTCATCAACATCAGGGTAAAGATATTAGTCAGGCAACTTTAAAATTGCTCAAATCTTATGGTTACAAGAGTCATGAAGATAAGGTTTTTGTTCAATGTTTTGATCCTGATGAAACCCGCCGAATTACTGAACAACTGATGCCTGAACTAGCCATTGATTTGCCTGTTGTACAATTAATAGCAGAAACGAATTGGAATGTAACAATGCGCGTTATTGACGGGCAATTGTTGCCGTATAATTACGATTGGATGTTTGAAAATGAAGCAATGAAAAAAATTGCCGAATACGCAGATGCAATTGGACCATGGAAATCGATGCTTATTAACGATCAATCAACGTCCACTGATTTGATCATCAGCAGCATGGTCAATGACGCACATGCGGTCGGTATGAAAGTACATCCATATACTTTTAGGTCAGATGAAGGGCAAATTCCTCAATACGCAGATAGTTTTGAACAACTACTGGATTTATTTCTTTATAAGGTTGGTGTTGATGGAATTTTTACGGATTTTCCGGATAAAGCAGTAGAGTTTATTCGCTCTAAAGAACGTGATTAAACGCAACAAAGTCAATGCTAGTTATTTATCCTTTTTCAAATAGCTCTAACGTTTTATAAAATTCTTCGGGATTCATATAACCTTGTCGATTAAGTTGCGCCGGATCGTGTCCTTCAAAATTGAAACCCTAAGTGAGATTGTTTATATATCGAATAGAACAAGAGTAGTTAAAAAGGTTGCAAATAAACAATGCTCACAATGCCATTGTCTTATATTCTCCAGGTGGGAGATCATCTAATGTCCATTTGCCAATACTCACTCTGATCAATCTTAGTGTTGGAAAACCAACAGCTGCGGTCATTCGTCTTACTTGTCGGTTTTTCCCTTCTTTGATCGTTAGAGCTATCCAGCTGGTGGGGATGTTCTGACGAAATTGAACCGGAGGTTCTCTTGACCAAAGTTGCATTGATTGTTGTTCGATATTAATAATTTTAGCTTTTGCGGGTTTTGTTAGTCCATCTCTTAGTAAAACACCATCGGATAGTTGTTTTACTGCATCTGAACTTATCTTTCCTTCAACTTGTACCCAGTAAGTTTTAGCCATTTTGTGTTTTGGATGGCTTATTTTGTGTTGCAGCGTACCGTCATTGGTAAGCAATAAAAGTCCTTCAGAGTCTTTATCGAGCCGACCAGCGGGGTAGACTTCTCTGATATCAATAAAGTCAGCTAATGTTGAATTACCAACTTCGCCGGTAAACTGACACAAGGTATTGAAAGGTTTGTTGAATAAGATCAAAATTGTATCTTCTTTAAGCTGATGTCTCGAGCCAGATTTTCTGTGTAGTTGCTTTGAAGGGGGTTTACGCATAAAGGAGATAGATTAAAGTTGGAGTAAGAAAAGGACTTTACAAAGTCGGCTATTGCGAAAATAATAATCTAAACGGTGTGCTCTCGCTAGTTAAATAGCGCATTGAATAAATTTAGCTGGTGAATTGTTAATTATGATCTCTATCAGTATATCGATAAACTGTTTTACCGTATAATCTTATCCAACAAATGTCCATATTAGGAACCAAGAATGACCCAATCTAAGATTATTTATACCATTACAGATGAAGCCCCTGCGCTTGCGACTTTCTCATTTTTACCCATTGTAGAAGCTTTTACTAAAGCAGCTGGTGTCTCAGTTGAAACTCGAGATATCTCTTTGGCTGCGCGGATTTTGGCGACCTTTTCAGAGTATTTGAAAGATGATCAGAAGGTTGATGACGCGCTACAAGAGCTCGGCTTACTAGCCAAATCTCCAGAAGCTAATATTATCAAATTACCTAATATCAGTGCTTCAATACCCCAGTTAACAGACGCCATCAAAGAGCTCCAATCAAAAGGTTATAATATTCCGGATTTTCCTGCAAACCCGCAAACAGAACAAGAAAAAGCAATTCGGGCGCAATATGCTAAGGTGTTAGGTAGCGCGGTGAATCCAGTTCTTCGCGAAGGCAATTCTGACCGGAGAGCACCAGCTTCGGTAAAGCAATATGCTCGAAATCACCCACACTCAATGGGTGTTTGGAGCTCCGATTCTAAATCACATGTGGCTAACATGTCTGATGGCGACTTTTATCATAGCGAGCAATCTGCTGTCATTGCAGAAGATGGTGTAGTTAAAATTGCTTTGATTGACGATAGCGGCTCTGAGGCGGTATTGAAAGCGAAAACCCCAGTACTTAAAGATGAAATCATTGATGCATCGGCTATGAGTCAAAAAGCGCTTAGAGAATTTTTAGAAGCACAAATGCAGGATGCAAAAGAAAAGAGGATTCTTTTTTCGGTTCACCTAAAAGCGACGATGATGAAAGTGTCTGATCCGATCATGTTTGGTCATGTTGTATCGGTTTTCTTTAAGGACGCTTTTGAAAAACATGCAGAGCTTTTTGCTGAGATGGGAGTCAACCCAGATAACGGTTTAGCGGCATTGTTGGCAAAAGTTACCGAGCTTCCTGATGAAAAAAGACAAGAAGTAGAAGCCGATTTACAGAGTTGTTACAATAATCGCCCAAATCTCGCGATGGTTGATTCTGACAAAGGCATCACCAATTTGCATATGCCTAACGATGTGATTATCGATGCATCAATGCCTGCCTATATACGCTCATCCGGTAAAATGTGGGGCGCTGACGGTAAATTACATGATACTAAATTTGTCATCCCAGACACTTGTTATTCAGAATTTTACCAGCAAGTGATTGATGACTGTAAAGTTAACGGTGCCTACAATCCAACGACCATGGGGAGTGTTTCGAATGTTGGTTTGATGGCACAAAAAGCAGAAGAGTACGGCTCGCATGATAAAACATTTAAAATCCCGTCCGATGGTAAAGTTCAAATTAGCGATCAAAATGGTGCCGTATTACTGGAAACTAACGTGGAAAAGGGTGATATCTGGCGAATGTGTCAGGCGAAAGATGCGCCAATTAGAGATTGGGTTAAATTGGCTGTCAATAGGGCTAGGGCAACCGGCAACCCGGCAATTTTTTGGCTAGATAAAAATCGCGCACATGATGCCAAATTGATTGCCAAAGTTAACCAGTATTTGCCAGAGTTTGATACAAACGGGTTAGATATACAGATAATGAAGCCGGTCGACGCAGTTAATTATTCAATTAAGCGAATTCGCAAAGGTCAGGATACTGTTTCAGTCACGGGTAACGTATTACGAGATTATTTAACCGATTTGTTTCCTATTCTAGAAGTTGGCACTAGCGCGAAAATGTTATCAATCGTTCCTTTAATGAATGGTGGTGGTTTATTTGAAACTGGCGCTGGCGGATCAGCACCCAAACACGTTCAGCAATTTGTCAACGAAGGACATTTACGTTGGGATTCGTTAGGTGAGTTTTTAGCGCTTTCTGCTTCATTAGAGCACTTAGGCACAGTTTCTAATAATGATAAGGCGCTTGTATTGTCCGAAACCCTCGACAAAGCAACAGGTCAGTTTTTGCTTAACAACAAATCACCTTCTCGTAAGGTAGGTGAACTAGATAATCGAGGTAGTCATTTTTATTTGATGATGTATTGGGCGCAAGCTTTACGAGACCAAGATAAGGATGCGGAATTGTCAGCGCAATTTAGTGAAGTTGCTAAACAACTTGTCGAGAACGAATCAAAAATTGTTTTCGAATTGAATCAAGCCCAAGGTGGTTCGATCGATTTACGAGGGTATTATCTGTTCGATGTCGATATAACTTCAGCGGCGATGCGCGCTAGTGAAACGTTAAATCAGATTATTGACGCTATAAATTCGTAATAGGGTAAATCGACAGTCTAACGGCTCTTAACAACCTATAATCCTTAAAGTTAGTTATGGTAATAAACAGGTCATCATAACTACTTTTGAGAGATTAAAATCATATTGCAAAATATTTTGTGTTAAACGGAGCTGGATAGAAAGATTTCCATGACACGAACCGTGAAGGTCTATCTATAAATGAGATATTCCTCCCTGAAGTCACTCTACGTATTGTTCGCGGCGAACAATCTAGTTCTAAACTGTTAGTGACAAATTATTCTTCGTCGGCTTTAACAATAGAATTTATTTCCTGAGCGTGAAGTCCTTTAGGACCTTCGCAAGTATCAAAAGTGACTTCTTGACCAGCTTTGAGACTTTTATACCCATCCATTTCGATGGTTGAGTAGTGAGCAAAAATATCTTCACCTCCATCGTCGGGACGTATAAATCCATACCCTTTAGCATTGTTAAACCATTTAACAGTACCGGTTGCCATGTGTTACTCCTTGAATTTCCTTTTAAAACATAAATATTCACTTATCATATAAGCAGGAGTATGAATCTCATAACTGATAATAAAAGTCAAGCGCTGGGCGAACATTCGTGAGACATTCAACTTCTTGGTAACATGGAATATGCTAGCATGAGATATTTTATGGGGTTCACGGCACTTTGCTTGAAAAGTAGCTAAAACCCCCCCATCTATTAGCATTAGAGTAGTTTTTTAATATTTATCGTGAAATTTGACGCAAATTTGGCTTTGGTTGACTAATATAATATATGAGTGAAGATAACGAGCATGAATCAGAACATGGTACAGCTGTTGCTGAACGAAGTCCTGAAGTTAAAAAGCCACCGATGTATAAGGTATTGTTATTAAATGATGATTATACCCCAATGGATTTTGTGGTCTCTGTTTTGAAGCAGTATTTTCATAAAACGTCTGAGCAAGCAACACGTGTTATGTTGCAAGTTCATTATGATGGCGCTGGCGTTGCGGGGATCTATCGAGCGGAAATCGCTGAAACGAAGGTCGCTCTTGTAAATGATCATTCTCGTGCGCACGACCATCCATTAATGTGTACAATGGAAGAAAACGAATAATAAAGGTGTGATCAGGGATAGTCTTTAAGAGTTGGCGTAACAGCCAGTTAGTAACTTAAAAAGGTGTTTAAACTATGTTAAGTAAAGATTTGGAACTGACATTAAACCTTGCATTTACCGATGCAAGGGAAAGACGACATGAATTTATGACAGTGGAACATCTGTTATTAGCATTGTTGGACAACGCACTCGGGATCAGTGTTTTACGTTCGTGTGGTGCCGATATTCCCAAATTGCAGCTACAACTGCGTAACTTTATCGATGAAACCAGCCAAATTCTGCCGCCAGAAGCGGGAGATGTTGAAACTCAGCCAACACTGGGTTTTCAGAGAGTGCTGCAACGAGCTGTTTTTCATGTGCAGTCTTCCGGTAAAAAAGAAGTCAATGGTGCCAATATTTTAGTAGCCATATTCAGTGAGCAAGAAAGTCAGGCGGTCTACTTTTTACAACAACAGGATATTTCCCGATTAGACATCGTTAACTATATTTCTCATGGCATTTCCAAAATAGGCGGAGATGACGAGCCAGCTGATACCATTGGTGCGAGTGTTGAATCAGCGGATGCTCCACCAAAACAAAAGTCAGCGCTCGAATCTTATACAAGTAACCTGAATCAATTAGCGAAAGACGGAAAAATTGACCCGCTTATCGGGCGCGGTGACGAGCTTGAGCGTACCGTTCAGATCCTTTCACGTCGACGTAAGAATAATCCTCTATTGGTTGGTGAAGCTGGGGTTGGTAAAACGGCCATTGCCGAAGGGCTAGCCAAACGCATCGTTGATGAAGATGTTCCAGAAGTGATCTCTCAAGCTGAGATTTTTTCCCTTGACCTGGGGGCTTTGCTCGCCGGTACTAAATATCGTGGTGATTTTGAAAAACGACTGAAAGCAGTATTACATGAGTTAGGTGAAAAAGAACATTCGGTACTATTTATCGATGAAATACATACCATTATAGGGGCTGGTTCCGCGTCCGGTGGGGTTATGGACGCTTCCAACTTAATTAAGCCGATGCTCGCCAATGGTCAATTAAAATGCATGGGTTCGACTACCTATCAGGAATATAGAGGTATTTTTGAAAAAGATCGCGCCCTTGCCAGACGGTTTCAAAAGGTTGATGTGGAAGAACCAAGTGTCGCTGAAACGGTTGAGATCTTACTTGGATTAAAAAGCCGTTATGAAGAACATCATCATGTGGAGTATTCCGATGCGGCGTTGAGAGCTGCGGCGGATTTATCTGCTCGTTATGTGAATGACCGCCAACTACCAGACAAAGCCATTGACGTGATTGATGAAGCCGGAGCCAATCGACAATTGCAGGACGAAGAAAATAGAAGAAAGGATATTTCAGTGACAGATATCGAAACAATTATAGCCAAAATGGCAAAAATTCCGGAAAAAACAGTTTCCTCGTCTGACAAAAAGACTTTAAAAGATTTAGAACGAAATTTAAAACTCGTGGTATTTGGGCAAGATAAAGCGATTGAATCGCTAGCTAATTCAATTAAGCTCGCTCGCTCTGGTTTAGGTATTGAGGACAAGCCAGTAGGTGCCTTTTTGTTAGCTGGACCGACTGGTGTTGGCAAAACTGAAGTAACTAAACAGCTTGCCAAAAATTTGGGTGTTGAGTTTATACGATTCGATATGTCCGAATACATGGAGGCGCATACGGTTTCTCGCTTGATTGGTGCACCGCCCGGTTATGTCGGTTTTGATCAAGGTGGGCTATTGACTGAAGCGGTTACAAAACATCCCTATTCGGTTGTTTTGCTCGATGAAATCGAAAAAGCGCATACCGATGTTTATAACTTGCTCTTACAAGTAATGGATCACGGCACTTTAACTGATAACAACGGTAGAAAGGCTGACTTCAGGAACGTTATTTTAGTTTTAACCACTAATGCAGGCGCTTCGGATCTGCAAAAATCAAGTATCGGATTTCATAAGCAATCTAAGCAAACAGACTACATGGAAGCCATTAAGAGGACTTTTTCACCAGAATTTAGAAATCGCCTCGATGCCACCTTGTGGTTCAATCCATTAGATAAGCAAGTTATTTGCTCTGTGGTTGACAAGTTTATTGCGGAATTGCAAAGCCAATTAGATGAAAAAGGGGTCTCTCTCGAAGTAGCGCAACCAGCTCGAAATTGGCTGGCAGAAATCGGTTTTGATGAACAAATGGGGGCTAGACCAATGGCTCGTGTCATGCGTGAAAAAATCAAACAAGAGCTAGCAGAAGAATTGCTTTTTGGTCGTTTAGCGAACGGGGGGCAGGTGGTCGTTGAATTTGATGCTGAAAATGAAAAACTTACTTTTGATATCGCAACTAAAACGGAAATAGCCATTAAACAATAGCTATTATATTATTGGTAATTATATTTAATTAATGGCGATTATATTTCGCAAAAAAGCAGGTTTTAAACCTGCTTTTTTGTCAATAAATGATGATGTTTTTGTCTTCGGATTACCTTTCTCGGAAAGTGATCCTTCCTTTTGATAGGTCATAAGGCGTCATCTCTACAGTCACTTTATCTCCAGTCAAAATTCTGATGTAATGCTTACGCATTTTTCCAGAAATATGCGCGATCACAACATGACCGTTCTCAAGTTCAACTTTAAACATAGTGTTTGGAAGGGTTTCCACAACCACTCCATCCATTTCAATGCATTCTTCTTTTGCCATACTGACTCTTCATTATTTCGATGTTATTCAAAGCGCCGGTATAATGCCTTATTTTATGCTAATAAGCAAAAGTTTTACTTGGATTTTGTCAATCAAAGTTAACCTAAATGTACCCATTGATCATTTATAAAACATTCAATCGGACGATACTCACTTTTATATGACATTTTTCGACAAGCTTTTATCCAGTAACCTATATAAACATAGTCTAAATCAAGGTGTTTGCTGGTTTCAATCAATGTTAACACCGCCAATCTGCCTAAACTAAATCTAGAATAATCCGGGTCAAAAAAAGTATAAACCGCTGACAAACCAGTGTTGAGCTGATCAAAAACACAGCAGGCGATCAGTTGTCCGGTTGTGGGTTCTATGAAATCCAAAAACTGCGTATTCATCCAATCACACAAGATAAATTCTTTATATTGTTTTTCAGAAGTCGGATACATATCACCATCGGCATGGCGAGAATTAATATATTGTTCAAATAGCCGGTAATGTTGAGCATCAAAATTTGCCGGGTGAATACGGGTATGAAATCTTTTTCCTTTTTTGAAGCAACGCTTTTGCTGTTTGTTTGCGACAAAATTAGATGATTTAATACGAACAGAAATACATGCTGAACAATCGTCACAATGTGGACGATAAATATGATCACCACTGCGCCTAAAACCTTTGCCGATTAACGCATTGTAAATAGGATCATTTGGTTGAAGCTCAGGATTTAGAAACAAAGTTTTGGCAAGCTTTTTTTCAAGATAAGGACAACTATGCACGGGAGTCGCATAAAATTCAAGCCTAGTACTTTCATTAGAATGTTTATTCTGTTTACTCATTAACTGACCGCGTTGTCTAAAGGGGCTGGTTTGTATCCGCTTCAATTGAGGCTCAAATAGGTAATTGATTATACATTTGATCTAAATGCAAATCAGGTACAATTTTAAGACTAATAAAATTACTCTTGCGATTACTTACAACTATGTATGCCTAAAATTGATGATGATTTAACGCCAACATGTTTCTCTGCCAAAAAAGGTTTTACTTCGACCAGGGATTCACCTACACTAACTTAATCGATTAAGTGCTATTGGCATTTCTGTTTGCTGGTTCGGTCATTGTTACTATCGAAATTACTATCGAGAATTATAGGAACCCATTAGATGGTTGGAAAAAATATCAATTTAAATGCCATAAAATGGCTTACTTACATGATGTTTTTGATGTTTGCCATGACAACCGACGCTGTTGGTGTGATTATTCCTGAGATAATCAAAGAGTTCGATCTCAGTCATACCCAAGCGGGTGCCTTTCATTATGTAACAATGTTCGCAATAGCTTTAAGTGGGGTATTTTTGGGGTATCTGGCGGATAAGCTCGGTCGTAAAATATCAATTATGCTCGGTTTGTTAATCTATGCAGTCAGTTGTTTTTTATTTGCGGTTGGTGACACCTTTATTTTCTTTGTGTTATTACTCTTTTCTTCTGGTATAGCCATTGGTATTTTTAAATCTGCGGGACTTGCCCTAGTCGGGGATATCACTCGCTCGCCATTCGAGCACACTAAAAGTATGAATATGGTTGAAGGCTTTTTTGGTATAGGAGCCATTATTGGTCCGGCTATTGTGACTTATTTGCTCGCCAATGATTTTTCCTGGAAATATCTCTATATTTTTGCAGGTTTTATTTGCATTTTATTATCTGTTGCTACTTGGCATGTCGAGACACCTGCAGTGGTACGTAATACTTCAGAAGCTATCGATTTAAAGCGAACTTTTAGAATGATGAAAAACCGCTACGCATTAGGTTTTTCTCTGGCGATAGCTTTGTATGTTGGCACTGAGGCGGCAATTTACGTTTGGATGCCAACCTTATTAGCCAAGTATGAAGGTGATTTAGTCTGGTTGGCGGGTTATTCGTTGACCATTTTTTTTATTTTGAGGGCTGTCGGGCGATTTATGGCTATTTGGGTGTTATCAAAAATAAGTTGGTCAACTGCAATGACATTTTATAGTGGTGCGATCTTTTTATGTTATGTGCTTTCAATGACTTTAGGATTGGATTTTGCCGTAGTGCTATTGCCTGTCACGGGTTTGTTTATGGCGATGATCTATCCAACGTTAAATTCAAAAGGTATCAGTTGTTTTCCAAAACATGAACACGGTGCAGTTGCCGGAGTAATTTTGTTTTTTACAGCGGTAGCTGCAACCATCGGTCCGTTGGCTATGGCTGCTTTTAGTGACTTAATGGGTGGAGAGGCTAAATACGGTTTCTACTTAGCAACAGGATTTTCCGGACTATTATTTATTGCGATGATATATAACTCAGTGAAAAAGCCGGCAGCGCAACAGTTAGCGTCATTTGCTTCATTATGACGTTGTAGTTACTTAATTTACCATTGCGAAACTCCATGTCTGCAAATTATTCTATACAACCTAATATTGACCGATTGATTACTAAACTGGATTGGTCAACCCTTAGTAACTTAGAGACGGCTCAACTTCAATCTCGCATGAAGCAGGAGGGTGCTTCTTTATGGCTGTTGCTGTGCGAGATTTATCCGGCGCAACCAGTTGAGAATATTATAGAAAAATTATTAGGTCAACTTCTGTTTAGTTATTCCCAGAGAACTGATGATCTCAAACACAAAGATAATATTGGCTCAACGATAGAGCCATGGTATTTGCATCATCGTCAGGTTGGAATGGCTTGTTACGTTGATCGATTTGCTTTTGATCTTAGTGGATTAAAACAGAAAATGCCTTATCTAAAACAACTTGGTATCACCTTCCTTCATTTATTACCTTTGTATGAATCTCCCGAGGGGGATAGTGATGGCGGTTATGCTGTTTCTAATTACCGGAAAGTCAATCCTGCGCTCGGAAACATGCAGCAGTTACGTCATTTGATAAATGAGTGTAATCAGAATGGCATTCACATAGTGCTAGATTTTATTTTTAATCATACTTCAGATCAACATATATGGGCTAAAAAAGCGATTGCAGGAGACTTAAAATATCAAGACTATTATTTTTTGTTTGATGATCGAAAAGTTCCTGATCAGTTTGACCCTTATTTAAGAGAAATTTTTCCACATGTTCGTCGCGGAAGTTTTAGTTATCGAAGTGATATCAAAAAATGGATTTGGACAACCTTTAATAATTTTCAATGGGATCTCAATTATACTAACCCTGAAGTACTTTGCTCAGTGGTTGATGAAATGCTATTTCTAGCCAATACTGGTTGCGACGTTCTGCGCTTAGATGCGTTATCTTTTATTTGGAAAGACCTTGGTACTAATTGTGAAAGCCGACCAAATGCCTATAAATTAATTGAGGTTCTTAATTTATGTCTGCGAATAGCCGCTCCGACTGTGCTGTTTAAGTCTGAAGCAATTGTTCATCCCGATGATGTGGCAAAATACATTGAGCCAAAACGTTGTCAGCTCTCCTACAACCCCCTGTTAATGGGGTTGTTGTGGAGTAGTTTAGCCACCCAAGACACCAATTTTATTAATAAGTCGTTGCAACACCGCTTCACGATTGATGAAAATTGTACATGGGTCAATTATGTTCGTTGCCACGATGACATAGGTTGGTTTTTTGACAATGATGACGCAGAGGTTGTCAACATAGACTTGGACAAACACTTAAGTTTTTTAAACCAATTTTATACTGAAAACTCGACCAACAACTTCCCCTCAGGAGTGACTTTTCAGAACGATCCATCATTAGATCATCAGGGCGTTTGTGGATCCTTAGCTTCACTTTGTGGTTTGGAAAAATCCATCGCTAATAATGATCAGGCTGCAATTAACTTATCGATTAAGAGAATTAATTTATTGCACAGTATTATTTTAAGTATTGGTGGAATACCGCTCATTTATAGCGGTGATGAATTAGCTTTACTTAACGATTATCAATATTTAAAAGATAGCACTAAAAGCCATGATGCCAGGTGGGTCAATCGACCCGAGATAACATCCCAGGCAATTGAGCTAGCAAAAAAATCGGGCACGCCTCAGCACCAGGTTTATCAGACGCTTAAAAAAATGATCTCGTTACGTAAGAGTTATCCGATTTTTGGGAATGCTAAAACGGAAATCGTAAATACCGGCAATCGTCATTTATTTGCTTACCAGCGAATAGACAACAAAGGCAATACTTTACTGGCAATTTGTAATTTTAGTGATTTGCCTCAATCGTTTAAGCTTGATAAACTGCATCCGTCTATCCATTTAGATGATCCTCTAGAATTAATCAGCAATAGCAAGATGAAAGTGTCTCAAGATTTGATTTTAGCTCTTTCTTCCTATCAGGTTATGTGGTTGATTAATTGATATCAGTTCGTGTTACCAAGAAGCTCAGTTGTGATTGAAGCAAAAAAAACCAAACTAACATTAAAAAGTGTCGCTAAAATATTAGGGGTTTCTAACGCGACCGTATCCAACGCTTTTAACAGACCCGATCAGTTATCACCAAGGAAGCGAGAGGAAATTTTACGTGCCTGTAAGGAGCTCGGTTATTCCGGACCTAATCAGGCAGCTCGTTCTCTTCGTAAAGGTCGTTCTGGGATCGTCGGTCTGGTTTTATCCGATTCGCCTAAATATATGATGAGTGACCCTGTCGCTAACCAATTTCTACAGGGGGTCACCGAACATTTTGAAGAAACATCTGCCAATTTGTTGTTGATTTCTGGTAATCAACCGTCACTTTCATCGGTGGTTGATTTTGTTGACGGATTTATATGTTACGGCGCGCCGCGAAATACCGCAATTGTAGATGAGTTGAGTGCTACAACAAAAAAAGTTGTTACCGTTGATTTTAATATCGATGGACGTTCATCTGTTAACATCGATAATGAGCAGGCGGCTTATCAAATAGCCAGTGATGTGGTGGTTAATTCTACGCAAAAAGTCGCCATACTTGGGCTTCGCTTAATTGATTCAAAGTACACATGTCGAGTTCACGATAATGAGTTGATTAATACTCAAGAATCGATTGCACACCGTCGTTTGGATGGCTATTTAAAACGAATAGAGGAAGTTGGTGGCAAGATCAGTGGAGAGCAGATCTGGAGCATACCAGAAAGTAGTCATCAATTTGCAACGATAGCGGCGCGTGAAGCGTTGGAGACAAAAAATCCGCCGGATATTCTTCTTTGTATGAGTGATATTATTGCTTTGGCTGCGATGAAAGAAGTGCTTCAACGAGGGCTTCAAATACCCCAAGAGATTAAAATTGTCGGGTTTGATGGCATAGACGAAGCACTAAGATTTCATCCGGCATTAACCACAGTTGAGCAATTTAGCCGTCAAAAAGGCATTAAGGCAGCTGAATTATTTTATGGAACTGCCGGTGAGTCTGTTATTTTGCCATTTAAGATTGAACATAGAGAAAGCTCTCACTCCTAATTTTTATTCTTAGTTTTTCTTTTTTTATAAGCAAACAAAAAATTGATTGATCTTTTAATTTGATTGTTATAGATTAACTTAATCGATTAAGTTTGTATCGTTGCGAATTACAAATATTTCTGAACAGACTGACTGATTGCTCAATTTAATAAAGGGGAATAACAATGATTAAATCAATCAATAGTAAATTCTGCATAGCTGCCGTATCACTTGCGGTTAGTAGTGGTTTATTTGCAGCAGAAGAAGACAATAAAGAAAAAAATGAAAATGATGGACTCGGTTTTGACAATGTAGTCGTCACAGTCGCAGGTGCCAGAAAGACTACCGTAATGGAATCAAGTCTTTCAGTGACTAGTTTATATGCTGCTGAGCTTGAGACAGCATCACCGCGAAGTACGGCTGAGGCATTTCGAGTCATTCCTGGTGTACGAGCAGAAGCCTCGGGTGGAGAAGGCAACGCAAATATAGCTGTACGCGGTTTACCAGTAGCATCGGGTGGAGCTAAGTTTCTACAACTACAGGAAGATGGTTTGCCGGTGGTCATGTTTGGTGATATAGCCTTCGGTAACGCAGATATATTTTTAAGGATAGACTCAACTGTTGAGTCTATCGAAGCCATTAGAGGTGGAGCTTCCTCAACAGCCGCAAGTAATGCACCGGGTGGTGTAATAAATATGATTAGTAAGAATGGGGGAGATGATAGCGGCAGTGTTTCTACAAGTTTTGGTTTAGATTATGATGAACTTCGTTCCGACTTTGAATTCGGTGGTGCAATAAGTAATTCGTTAAGCTTTCATGTTGGCGGATTTGTGCGGCAGGGTGAAGGGCCACGGGAAACTGGATATCAAGGGATGAAAGGTGGTCAAATCAAAGCCAATTTGACAAAAGAATTCGATAAAGGCTATGTTCGACTATATTTTAAAAACTTAAATGATAAATATCCTGGATATCTGCCGATGCCGATGAGAGGTAACGGGGACTCCGTTGAAGGGTTTGATTCAGGATCTGATACTCCGCATTCAGCCTTTTTAACCACAACCCTCCGTCTTGGTTCGGATGGTGAAAGATCTCGAGGTGACATTCGAAACGGTATGAATCCAAATGTACGCTCATTTGGCTTCGAAGCCTCGTTCGATTTAGAAGATGACTGGCGGATCGAAAACCGATTTAGAACCAGTAATATCTCTGGCAATTTCGCATCACTGTTTCCTGCACAAATAGCAAGCTCAGATGAATTAGCGACAAGCATCGGTGGCGCAGGAGCGACACTAGAATATGCAAATGGCTCTATGGCAGGTGATGCATTTTCTGCTGATAATGCTATGCGAATTCATACCTTTGATGTTGAACTCAATGATTTTGGTTCAATTCAAAATGAGATGAAATTAATCAAAGATTTTGAGAATACGTCTGTTGCATTTGGCTATTACAAAGCGAGCCAGAATATCAATATGTCATGGTTATGGAATTCCTACTTGATGGAAATTAAAGGCGACAACGCCGCTTTGCTTAATGTAGTTGGTGCTGATGGTAGTCAATATTCTGAGAATGGTCTATATGCTTATGGCGTGCCTTTTTGGGGAAACTGCTGTCAACGAAACTATGATAGCGATTATAGTATTGATGCGCCTTTTATCTCTTTATCTTCTAAGATTGATAGCCTAACCATTGATGCGAGTTATCGTCATGATAGTGGACAAGCGAATGGTACGTATGCGGGCGCGGTGACTTCTGAGGTCGATATTAATCTAGACGGTAATATCTCAATCCCGGAGCAAAATGTCGCTTCAATTGATAATGCCAATGCATCCATCGTCAACTATGACTGGAGTTATAGCTCTTACTCGCTAGGAGCGAACTATTCAATCAATCAGGATTTAGCGGTATTTGGTCGATATAGTAAAGGTGGTCGAGCAAATGCAGACCGACTATTATTTGGCAAAGTGAGACCCGATGGTTCTGTAGCAAAGGAAGATTCAATTGACGAGGTCACACAATTTGAAGCTGGAGTAAAATATCGCGCGGATGCATTATCAGTATTTGCCACACTCTTTACTGCTACAACAGAAGAGCAAAACTTTGAAGCAACCAGTCAAAACTTTTTTGATCGCGAGTATGAGGCAACAGGATTAGAGTTAGAAGCGGCTTATCGAGTTGGAGAATTTGATTTCCGTGGTGGTTTGACATGGACCGATGCAGAAATTGCAAAGGATGCCCTTAACCCCGATGTTGTCGGAAATACACCTCGCCGTCAAGCTGATTTCATTTATTCATTTATTGGACGTTACAATTTAGCCAATGGCTCGTTAGGACTTAGTCTTATTGGAACAACGGACTCCTATAGTCAAGATAATAATGATTTAGAACTAGGCGGGTACACTCAAGCGAATGCCTTTGCTAGTTACGATTTAACCGAGTCTTTGAGTTTAAGTGTTAGCATTAATAACTTATTTGATACCGTTGGGGTGACTGAAGCTGAGGAAGGCTCATTACCTGCTAATGGGATCATTAGAGGTCGTAGCATTAATGGACGAACTTCTTCACTGCAAGTCAAATACGAATTTTAAGGTGGGAATGGAGCGGCTTGTTGCCAAGTTGACGGCTTCGTTTGCAAAGCCGTCTTTTTTTGTTCAGTAAATGAAAAAACTTATTAGCTTTGGCGAAGTATTAGTTGACCAAATTGAGGTGGTTTTCGGGCAGCCACCAGCTAATTTTGCTGGCGGGGCTCCCGCAAATGTAGCTGTTTGTTATTCTAAATTAGGTGGCGATAGCATTTTTGTTGGTGGGATTGCTACAGATGATAAAGCCGAATTTTTGCTTGAAGAATTGCAAAATTCAGGTGTGGATACTTCTTTCGTTAAAGTATTTGCTAAAAGCCAAACTGCCGTCGCTAAAGTAACCTTAGATAAAGAAAACGAACGCTCCTTTAAAATCCTTAGAGATGGTACGGCAGACACGCTTTTTAACAAAGAACATTTTGAGCGCCGCATGTTTAAAAACGCCTTGTTTTTTCATTTTTGCTCGAACAGTTTAACTGAAGGAACATTGTTTGAAGCAACACTGTGTGCTGTCGATCTCGCTCTTAAAGAAGACCTAATAGTTTGTTTTGACGTTAACTTACGATTTGATTTATGGTCGGATCATTCGTTGATAGAAAAACGGGTCTCAGCATTTTTTGCCAGTTGTCACATTATTAAAATGAGTCTTGATGAGCTATATTACTTAACCCGTGTGGCGGGTAAAAGCCATGATGAATATATTTTTGAATGCATTGCTTTGGGTGTCAGTTTAGTTCTGGTTACTGATGGGGCAAATATCGTTAAATGTACAACACCAACGATCACTATTAGTGTCAGACCGCCAAAAATTAACGCCGAAGATACTACCGCTGCAGGAGATGGTTTTATTGGTGGTTTTTTGTGGTTTCTTGGACAGAGCATCGAAACTGAAAAAGATCTGCAACGATTCTTATTATCACCAGAATTGATAAGAGAAGCGCTTGATTTTTCTGCCGTCTGTGGCGCTGTAACTTGTTCAACAAAAGGTGCGTTCGCAGCATTACCTACAAAGCAAGATGTTGCCGAATTTAAACGACTTGTATCTTAGGGACTTAGATCTTGCCAATTAAAGCGGGGAGCATTGTCTTCTTTGAATAGGGATGGGGAGTAGGAAATAGGGTTGCTCTGTTGTTTAGCTCAATGATGATTTAATATCCAATATTTTAGGTTTCCAGAAATTTTTATCAACTGATTGATTTATTGATTTTTTGACAAAAGTCAAATAGTCATCGCGAGTGATATTGACTGCGCCAAGGCTTAGCAAATGTTGGTTTTCCACCTGACAATCAATTAGAGGAAAAGCTTCTTTTCGCAGGTAGTCTATTAGACTAGTAAGCGCCACTTTAGAGGCATTGGATACTCCGCTAAACATCGATTCACCACAAAATAACTTCCCGATAGTAACCCCGTAAATCCCCCCAACTAACGTATTTTTTTGCCAAACTTCCACAGAGTGTGCGTATTCCAAATCGTGTAGTTTTAAATATGCCTGCTTGATTTCATCGGTGATCCAGGTACCGTCGTGATCTTTTCTCGGATCTGAACAACGCTGAATGACTTGTTCAAAATCGGTATTTAACGTTACTTTGAAATTAGCTCTCCAGATAAAACGGCGAAGGCTTTTTGATGGTTTATATTGATCGACTAAAAAAACGGTTCGAGGATCGGGAGACCACCATAAGATCGGTTCACCTTCAGAAAACCATGGAAAGATCCCTAATGAATAAGCTTTTAATAAACGCTGAACTGACAGATCCGCGCCTGCGGCTAATAGACCGCAGGGTTCGTCAAGCGCTTCTGAGACCGGAGGGAAGGGGGAGCTTTTGTCTAGGAATGGAAGCATTGATGTTTAGATTTAGTGACTAAAATGTCATTTCAGGCACGTTATCCGGGACAATTAGTTTACCGGTCGTTTTTTCTATAATCTCTTTAACCGATACGCCTGGTGCTCGTTCGAGCAAATGAAAAGCGCCATTTTCGATTGACAGCACCGCAAGATCGGTGACTACTTTATTGATGCAATCGACACCTGTTAAAGGAAGTGTGCAAGACTGCAATAATTTTGAATTTCCGTGCTTGTCAGCATGAGTCATTGTGACAATAATATTTTGTGCACCAGCGACTAAATCCATTGCACCGCCCATTCCTTTCACCAGTTTTCCGGGGATCATATAAGAAGCAATATTTGCATTTTGATCAACTTCAAAAGCGCCCAATACAGTAAGATCGACATGACCGCCTCGGATCATAGCAAAGCTTTCCGCAGAAGAAAAAATAGAAGCTCCTGTAACGGCGGTGACTGTTTCCTTACCGGCGTTGATCATATCAGCGTCAACCTCTTGCTCTGTCGGATAGGGACCCATACCGAGCAAACCGTTTTCTGATTGCAGCATGACCTCGATGCCTTTTGGTACAAAATTGGCTGCCAGAGTGGGAATGCCGATCCCTAAGTTGACGTAGTAGCCATCCTGTAATTCTTGCGCCACGCGCATGGCAATTTGATCGCGAGTTAATGACATATGCGAACTCCCAATGATTTATTTAAGTTAATTTTTTGCCAATGTTAATCTTTCGATCCGCTTTTCAAATGTGCCTTGAATGATCCGATCGACATAGATACCGGCGGTATGGATTTGGGTCGGTTTTAACTCTCCAACTTCAACGACTTCCTCAACTTCCACAACGGTTATTTTTCCGGCGGTTGCTGCCATCGGGTTAAAATTCATTGCCGTATCGCGATAAATCAGATTACCTATTGTATCGGCTTTCCAAGCGCGGACTATGGCAAAATCGCCAGTGATACTTTCTTCCAAAATATATTTTCTGCCACTAAATTCTTTGACTTCTTTGCCTTCGGCAATCGGAGTCCCATATCCTGTTGCGGTATAAAATCCTGGAATTCCTGCACCGCCTGCGCGCATTTTTTCAGCTAAAGTACCCTGAGGGGTTAATTCTACTTCCAATTCACCAGCCAAATATTGGCGTTCGAATTCTGCATTTTCGCCAACGTAAGAAGAGATCATTTTTTTGATTTGCTTTCCTTGTAATAACACGCCTAGACCAAAATCATCCACACCACAGTTGTTTGACACGAAAGTTAATTCCTTCGTTTGCATCTTTTTTATTTGTGCAATTAAGCCTTCAGGAATGCCACAAAGACCAAAGCCGCCAGCAATAACTGTCATGCCATCGGTTAGACCTGCCATAGCTTCTTGATAAGTACTGACTACTTTATTAAAGCCAGTCATAACTTTTTCCCAAGGTCATATTTGTCTCCTACTGAAATTTAAGAGTTAAGGGAGTCTCTAAAAATAGTGATTTTTTCATGAGAGCAAGAAAGCGCCGCGCGGAGAACCACAGTGTATATGGAATACATGAGGATTCGAGCACGAAGCTGATGCAGCTATCATGGGAAAAGTGCATTTTTAGAGGTGCCCTTAAGTTTTGTTCGAACGGACAAAATAGCGCGCGCAGCTTTAGAGCCATTTGGTCGTTGCAAATATTGGCTGATATAGTCGCCTGCATCAACTAGTTTGTCTAGGTTTATATCTGTATTTATCGATAAGCCATTTAGCATATACACCACATCTTCAGTAGCCACATTGCCTGAAGCACCTTTAGCGTATGGGCATCCACCTAATCCAGCAACCGATGAGTCAATGACCGACACGCCAGTCTGTAGTGCGGCGTATATGTTAGCGAGTGCTTGTCCGTATGTGTCATGAAAATGCACCGCTAAATTTTCAACCGGTATCGATTGACTGATTTGTGAGATTAGCGCCTTGGTTTTTCCAGGTGTACCGACACCGATTGTATCGCCAAGAGAAATTTCATAGCAGCCCGCTTGAAATAATCGATCTGCCACTTCTGTCACTTGTTTTTGATCGAGATCGCCTTCATAAGGACACCCTAAAACACATGAAACGTAACCTCTTACTGGAATGTTTAGTTCGTTAGCGCGACTAAAAACAGATTGATATTGAGCAATACTTTGTTTGATTGAACAGTTAATATTTTTTTTAGAAAAACTTTCTGACGCTGCCGCGAATACCGCTACTTCTTTTGCCCCGGCTGCAACTGCATTTTCAAATCCTTTCAGGTTTGGTGTTAAAACTGGAAAGGATACTTTTTTTGTTTTTGGCAGTCTCGCCATAACTTCTTTTTGGTCGGCTAATTGTGGGATCCATTTTGGGGAAACAAAACTGGTCGCTTCAATAACCGATAACCCGGCATTCACTAACATGGTAATTAATTTGAGTTTTACTGTGGTTGGGATAGTGGTTGCTTCGTTTTGCAAACCATCTCGCGCGCCGACTTCAACGATTTTAACGCTTGTTGGTAAAGTGTTAGACGACACGATTATTCTTCCTCAAAAAAGATCAATTCTGCGCCTTCGTTAACCAAATCGCCAATCTCATACAAAACATCGATGACTTTCATGTTTTTGTGGGCTTTGATGGTGTGTTCCATTTTCATTGCTTCCATTACCACTAAAGCTTGACCTTTCTCAACGGTATCTCCGCTGTTAACGAATATATCGATAATGGTTCCAGGCATCGGTGCCACCAGATCAGGTTGCAGTTCCTCTTCAATATTTGCCAGAGAATGGTCTTTAACTTCGAGCTCCCAGTTCGATGCGTTTTTAAATAAAACTAATTTGTTCTCATTGCTAGAATAACTAATGGTTGATTGGTGACCATCAATATTAAGATGGATCTTATTTTGTTTTAAATAACCGCTCACATGGTATTCAGTTCCTTCGATTTCGAAAAGAAAATTAGCAATTTTAAATAGTTGATCTCTATCAAGGTAATTATTATTTCTAAAGTGCGCAGTCACCTTATAATCGTTTCCCTGATATTGAAATTCAATTAAATGATAGTTGTCCTCGTTCAATCGCCAACCGGAATTTTCATTCCATGGAGATTCATGTTCGATATATTGTTCCGAATATATTCCGGAACGCCTTAGCATAATTTGCAAAGCGGCAGCAGAAAGGATATCAGAAGTTAAGTTAGGTGTTATATTGGCAAACTCTTCACCGTATGTGTCCAAAAAATGGGTGTCCAATTCGGCATCATTAAACGCATCATGGCTTGCTAGTTGATGCAAAAATTCTATATTTGTCATTAAACCAGCGACATGAAAACTCGTTAAAGCTCCGCGCAACCTGGCTAAAGCAGATGCTCGATCTTTGTCCCAAACAATCAGTTTAGCGATCATTGGATCATAATAAATACTGACTTCATCAGCGGAAACAACACCCGAATCAACTCTTACATGCTCACTTAAATTCGGCCAGTCCATCTGGTTAATTTTACCGGTAGCGGGGAGAAAGTCGTTATTTGGATCTTCTGCATAAATTCTCGCTTCAAACGCATGACCGGTAATTTGTAATTGGTTTTGTTGTAGCGGTAATGGCATATTATTCGCCACAATAATTTGCCATTCGACCAGATCCAGTCCGGTAATTTTTTCAGTGACAGGATGTTCAACCTGCAAACGAGTGTTCATTTCCATAAAATAAAACGAACCATCTTCATCGAACAAAAATTCTACGGTACCAGCTCCCCGGTAGTTGATAGCTTTCGCTGCAGCAATCGCGACTTGTCCCATTTGCTCTCTTATTCTTTCAGACAATCCTGGAGCAGGGGCTTCTTCGATGATTTTTTGATGTCGCCTTTGCACGCTACAGTCCCGTTCAAAAAGATGAATCACATTCCCATGATTATCGGCAAAAATTTGAATTTCAATATGACGCGGTTTGCTTAAATATTTTTCGATTAGCATTTTATCATCGTGAAACGAAGACAAAGATTCCCGTTTGCAAGAATTCAATAATTCGATAAAATGGTCTGCGTTTTCAACAATTCGCATGCCTTTCCCACCACCTCCAGCGGTAGCTTTTATCAGTAGCGGATAACCAATTTTATCGGCTTCTGCTTGTAACATAGACTCTGATTGATCGCTTCCGTGATAGCCTTGTACCAAAGGAACATTCGCCTTTAACATAATATTCTTGGCTTCACTTTTTGACCCCATTGCTTTAATGGCGCTCGTTGGCGGTCCTATAAAAATAATATTATTTAATGAGCAAGCTTCTGCAAAATCAGCATTTTCAGACAGAAAGCCATAGCCTGGATGAATGGCATTTGCGTTTGATTTTTTTGCAATTTGAATGATTTTTTCGCCGTCTAAGTAGCTTTCTTTTGCGGGTGATTTCCCGATATGCCAAGCTTCATTGGCTAGTTGGGCGTGCTGGGAATATTGGTCTGCATCAGAATAAATCGCAACACACTCTATTCCCATTTTTTGAGCAGTTCGAATAATGCGACAGGCAATTTCGCCGCGATTAGCGACCAGGATTTTATTGATTTTCATACTCGCCATTACGCTATATCTCTTAATGAAACAGTATCAAATAAAGTATTGAATGAATAGCACACTTGGGCACCCACTTATTAAAACTCATTTTTGCTGGTTGACGCCCAATCGGCAGGACGCTTTTCTAAAAATGCAGACACGCCTTCCTTGCCTTCGCCAGACGCTCTAATGTCTGCGATTCGTTGAGCTGTGTCGCGAACAAGACTTTCGTCAATGGGTTTGTTATAGACATGATTAACTAACCGTTTACTTTCATACATTGCTCTAGGACCATTTGCGAGAATTCGGTTAATATAATCGTTCGCCTGATCCGTTAATTCATTATGCGGTACGATTTTGTGAACCAACTGGATTAGTTTTGCCTCGGTTGCATCAAATTTTTCGGCGGTTGCAAAAAAACGTTTAGAGTTTCTTTCTCCGATCGCTTTTACAACATAAGGGCTGATCACGGACGGAATGAGACCTAATTTTACTTCTGATAAACAAAAATTCGCTTGTTCGCTGGCTATAACAATATCACAACAAGCAACTAAACCAACGCCGCCGCCATAAGCCGATCCTTGAACTATCGAGATAGTTGTTTTTCTACAATCATGTAATTCCTGCATTAAACCCGCAAGTTTAAGAGAATCCTGATAGTTTTGCTCCCAACTATAATTCGCCATACGCTTCATCCAGTTTAAATCAGCGCCAGCAGAGAAGCTCTTGCCAGCGGCTTCGAGCACTAATATTCTTATACTTTCATCGCGATCTATGTCGTAAATAGCGTTAGTTAACTCTCGAATAAAATGCTCATCGAAAGCGTTGTGAATTTCGGGGCGATTTAAAGTGATTTTCGCCACACCATTTTTATTTTTTTTAACGATAATGTTTGGAATTGGTTTTTCCTTGGACATATTTATCACCTGTTAATAAATCTCAATTACTTTAAAACACCTTTACCACACAGGTACAGAGTTCTTGAAGTATTCGAGCTAATGTTAATTTTAAAGTTCCTAATATCATCTGACCGCTGCGAGCGTTACTGTATAACAAAGAATAAAATATTCTATAACTTACGCTGTTTTCTCTGTGGTAAATTTATTTTAGTCTTTAAAAGCCTACATTCTAAATATGCCGAATTCAGTTTGCTCACTCGGCGCATTTAGACTAACCGACAAACCAAGTCCTAAGACTTGGCGTGTATCGGCCGGATCAATAATTCCATCATCCCAAAGTCTCGCGCTGGCATAATAGGGGTGCCCTTGGGCTTCATACATTTTTTCAATTGGCGCTTTAAATTGGGCTTCTTCTTCTTTTGACCAACTGATATTTTTTCTCTCAAAGTTGTCGCGTTTAACTTGAGCTAAAACGTTTGCCGCTTGTTCGCCGCCCATTACCGATATTCTGGCATTTGGCCACATCCATAAAAACCTCGGGCTATAAGCTCGACCACACATGCCGTAATTGCCCGCGCCAAAACTGCCACCGACGATTACAGTGAATTTTGGTACTTTTGCACAAGCTACAGCCGTTACCATCTTTGCGCCGTTTTTCGCTATGCCGCTATTTTCATATTTTTTTCCAACCATAAAACCTGTGATATTTTGCAAAAAAATAAGTGGAATATTCCGTTGACAACATAGCTCAATGAAATGAGCCCCTTTTAATGCCGACTCAGAAAATAAGATACCGTTGTTTGCAATAATACCAACTGGATAACCCCAAATTCTGGCAAAACCACAAATTAGTGTATTGCCATATAAAGATTTAAATTCGTCAAATTCACTAGCATCGACAACCCGTGCGATGATTTCACGTATGTCGAATGGTTTACGAGAATCTGTCGGAATAATACCGTAAATATCATCTTTTGGGTAAAGCGGTTCAACTGGTCTTTTAACATCCCAAGGTTGATATTTTTGTTTGTTAATATGTGAAATAATCGTGCGGGTTATTGCCAGAGCATGTTTGTCATCAAAGGCGTAATGATCGGTTACTCCGGAATTTCTACAATGAACGTCTGCGCCGCCTAGATCTTCGGCACTGACTTCTTCACCTGTTGCAGCTTTCACTAAAGGTGGTCCCCCTAAAAAAATCGTGCCTTGCTCTTTTACTATAATACTCTCATCCGCCATTGCCGGTACATAAGCTCCGCCAGCAGTACAACTTCCCATAACAACGGCGATTTGAGGGATATTTTTTGCTGACATATTTGCTTGATTAAAAAAGATCCGACCAAAGTGATCTCTGTCGGGAAATACTTGGTCTTGCTGAGGTAAATTAGCGCCGCCGGAATCAACTAAATAAATGCAAGGTAGGTGATTTTGCTCGGCAATTTCTTGAGCTCGCAGGTGTTTTTTTATGGTTTCGGGAAAATAGGTGCCACCTTTTACAGTTGCATCATTAACCACGATGACACATTCCTGCCCGTTGACTCGACCAATACCAGTGATAATCCCTGCTGATGGTACTTGGTTTTCGTACATACTAAAGGCCGCGAATTGAGAAAGTTCAAGAAAAGGGGAGCCAATATCAAGTAGTTGCCTGATCCTTTCTCGTGGTAGCAGTTTTCCTCTGGCAGTATGCTTGTCCTGTCTTTCTTTACCACCACCTTCTGAGATCACTCGCATTTTGTCAGTTAGATCGTCAACCAACGACTGCATTGCCTCTGAGTTTTTTATAAACTCCTGGCTTTTCGAATTGAGTTTTGTTTTGATCGCTGGCATCTATATTTCCGTTTAATAAGAGGTCGTGTTGGTGAGTGACAGTTTGTTAATTTTCATTCATTATCGAACGTGCGATCACTAGTTTTTGTACTTCACTTGTGCCTTCATAAATTTGGCAAACGCGAACATCCCGATAGTAACGCTCAATGGGGAAATCATTTAAGTAGCCGTAACCACCAAAGATTTGCAACGCGTCTGAGCAAATTTTTTCTGCTGTTTCTGAAGCAAATAATTTAGCCATTGACGCTTCTTTTAAACTGGGCTTTCCTTTATCTTTAAGTCGGGCAGCTCTGTGAACCATTAAACGCGATGCATCAAGCTGGGTCGCCATATCGGCTATTTTAAAACCAATCGCCTGATGTTGATAGATCGATTTACCAAAAGCGGATCTTTCAGCGGCATACTGTTTTGCAGCCTGCAACGCCGCTCGGGCGATACCGACGGATTGCGCCGCGATACCTATCCGTCCGCCTTCCAAACCAGACAGGGCGATTTTATAACCTTGACCTTCTTGCCCCAACAAATTTTCTTTAGGAATTTTGCAGTCCTGGAAAATGATTTGAGCAGTATCGGAAGCATGTTGTCCCATTTTTTTTTCAACGTTTGATATGATATATCCGGCTGTATCGGTCGGTACAATAAATGCCGAAATTCCTTTTTTGCCCGCTTTTTTGTCTGTCACCGCAAAGACGATCGATATGTCGGCGTTTTTCCCAGAGGTAATAAACTGTTTGACGCCGTTTAACACATATTCTCCATTAATTAATTCTGCTTTCGTTTTTAGATCAGATGCATCTGAGCCAGCGTGAGGCTCTGATAAACAAAATGCAGCCAACTGTCTTCCCGATGCAAGTGGTTTTAGGAATTTTTCTTTTTGCTGTTCAGAACCGAAATTAGCAATCGGCATACAACCAACAGAGTTAGTCACTGAAACAATAGTGGCACAAGATGCATCTCCCGCAGCAATTTCTTCGAGAACTAAGGCTGCAGAAAAATAACCAATATCGCTGCCGCCCCATTGCTCTGGTACCAACATGCCATAAAACCCTAGTTCACCCAGACCTTTCAGGGCGTCATTCGGAAATGTTTTATTGCGATCCCACTCGGCAGAAAAAGGCGTGATTTTTTCCTGCACATATTGACGCGCCGCGTCTTGGATCATTGATTCTTCTTCACTTAAAAACATAATTTATAAACCTGAAACATAAAAAGATCTTTACCACAGAGGTCACAGAGAAGTGAAAAAATATTTAGTTTTTTGCTAAAACAGGTAATTTGCATAACGTTTTGGCTTAAGATTTCTTACCACTAATCTTGGTTACTCTGTGGTGACGATAGTCTTTTAGTCCCTATATTTAAATAATTTCAATCGCTATGGCTGTTGCTTCGCCACCGCCGATACAAAGGGATGCAATGCCTTTTGTTTTTCCGTATTTTTTCAATGCAGCGATTAAAGTCACCACGATCCTTGTGCCGCTGGTTCCAATGGGATGCCCCAATGCGCATGCCCCCCCGTGAACGTTAACTTTACTTTCGTCTAATTCTAAATCTTTAATCGCAGCCATGGTAACAACCGCGAAGGCTTCATTAATTTCGAATAAATCGACATCATCTACAGACCATTCAATTTCTTTCAATAGGTTTTTGATCGCTGTTACCGGCGCGATGGTAAACTCTGATGGTTTACGTGCATGAGATGTGTGCGCGATTATTTTTGCGAGTGGTTTTAAATCGCGTTTTTCGGCTTCAGATTGACGCATCAAAACGACCGCAGCGGCTCCATCGGATATTGAGCTGGCATTTGCGGCAGTAATTGTTCCGTCTTTCCTAAAAGCAGGGCGCAGTACTGGTATTTTATCAGGGCGAGCCTTCAATGGTTGCTCATCATGTTTTACGATGATTTCACCTTTACGAGATTTGATCATAACGGGTATGACTTCCGAGTCGAAAGAGCCATCTTCAATTGCTTGTTTCGATTTTGCTAATGAGCTAATAGCGAATTCATCCTGCTGTTCTCGGCTGAATTGATATTTGTCTGCACACTCTTCGGCAAACACTCCCATAGCTAAACCTTGGTAGGCATCCTCCAACCCATCAAACGTCATGTGATCGAGTAATTGACCATGTCCAAGTCGGTATCCGCTACGAGCTTTCGGTAGCATGTGCGGGGCATTACTCATACTTTCCATTCCGCCAGCAACCATCACAGTGTTTGTGCCTGCTGTGAGTAAATCATTGGCGAACATGATCGACTTCATACCTGAACCGCATACTTTATTGATGGTTGTACAGCCTGTCGATAGTGATAAATCAGCGCCTAACGCCGCTTGTCGAGCTGGGGCTTGACCAAGAGCTGCGGGTAATACGCAACCCATGATCACTTCTTCTATGTCATCACAAGCAACCCCAGATCTTTCGACTGCTGCTTTTATTGCTGCTGAACCTAGTTCAGTGCTTTTTACAGAAGATAGCTCGCCCATAAAGCCGCCCATAGGGGTTCGCGCCATTCCGACGATGACTATTGGATCATTGATTCGATCTTGTGCCATGATTAACTCCTTACTGATAAGTGACTAGTGGTAATTTTAAATTTATGCCGTTTCGTTAAATAATTCCCGTCCGATTAACATTCGGCGGATCTCAGAAGTACCTGCACCGATCTCGTAAAGCTTTGCATCTCTTAGCAAACGACCTGTGGCAAACTCATTAATATAACCGTTTCCGCCTAAACATTGAATAGCTTCTAGAGCCATTTGTGTGGCTTTTTCAGCGGCATAGAGAATAACGCCAGCGGCATCTTTGCGTGTAGTCTCGCCGCGATCACAAGCTTGAGCAACATTATAAACGTAAGATTTGGTGGCATTCATGGTAGTGTACATATCCGCCAATTTACCTTGCATCAATTGAAACTCGCCAATAGCTTTTCCAAATTGTTTTCTTTCGTGAACGTAAGGTAAAACGATATCCATACATGCTTGCATTATGCCTAATGAGCCGCCTGATAGAACCACTCTTTCATAATCAAGCCCACTCATAAGTACTGCAACACCTCGGTTTAATCCACCGAGAATATTTTCGCTAGGCACTTTGCAATCTTCAAACACAAGTTCACACGTATTTGAACCGCGCATTCCCAATTTATCCAGCTTCTGAGCAGTTGAGAAACCTTCGAAGTCTTTTTCTACGATGAACGCAGTTATGCCCTTTGATTCTGCTTGAGTATCCGTTTTTGCATAAACAATTAAAACATCAGCATCAGGACCATTAGTGATCCACATTTTGTTGCCATTTAGCTGGTAATAATCGCCTTTGTCTTCAGCCTTAAGAATCATACTGACCACGTCCGAACCCGCTCCAGGTTCGCTCATCGCAAGCGCTCCAATGTGCTCTCCGCTGCATAGTTTAGGCAGATATTTGCGCTTTTGCTCTTCTGTACCATTCTTACGTAATTGGTTGAGACAAAGGTTTGAATGCGCGCCATAACTTAAACCGATACTCGCAGAAGCCCGGCTGATTTCTTCCATCGCGACAACGTGTTCTAAATAACCCAGCCCGGAACCTCCATATTGCTCTTCGACGGTCATACCGAGTAAACCCATGTTGCCAAATTCTTTCCATAGCATATTAGGGAATTCATTTTCCCGATCGATTTTCTCGGCAATCGGCGCGATCATTTTTGACGCGAAACTTCGTACGGAATCTCTAATCATATCGGCTGTTTCACCTAGATTAAAATTTAAACCTGTGTACATGACAATCCTTACAAATCGGTTATTGGGTGGTCAATCTCTGTTCTAGCTGGTTAAGTTCAACCAACATGGTATCAATATCTTTTTGTTGTTGATTCAGTGCCTCTCGGCGTTGTTTAATTTTATTCAGTAACAGCGCTGTTTGTTTTTGCTCTCCGCTAGGGGAGTCATACATAGTGATTATTTCTCTGATTTCAGCTAGGGAAAAACCGATACGTTTCCCCCGTAATATCAGCTGAAGCCTTACGCGATCGCCCTTGGTATATATACGTTGAGAGCCTGCTCGTTGAGGATTAATTAGATGTTCTTGTTCGTAGTGGCGGATCGAGCGAGGCGTTATATCGAATTCTTTTGAGAGTTCGGTAATTGAGTATATTATTGTGGAAGCTTCATTCATCAGAGCATTATAATTCAGCTTTACGTTAACGTAAACGTTATTATGTGTGGTTTGACCAGCCTGGGTGGAGAGATAAGGACGAGATTTTCGTCCTGAACAATACTGAACAAAAACCCTAATTTATTTATTTTGACCCTCTTTGGGAGCATGAACCCTTTTTATTTTCGAAAGCCGTTTTACACACATCGATTAGCGCCTGAATACTGGACATGCGTGTGTAGTTTGGTCGGATGACAAAAGAGATCCGCCTATGAGGGCTGGGCTCGTTTAAATGCACCGCTGACAGTATTTCGTTTTGTGAGATAAGTTGTTCCAATGCCATTTCGGGAATAAGCGTTGTTCCCAATTTACCTAAAACCATTTGTATCAAAGTATTTAAACTGGTTGCTCCAAAACGGTGGTTAGCGCTTTGATCAGATAGCTTACAGGCCTCAAGAATATGATCCGTTAGGCAGTGACCTTCCTTGAGTAACATTAGATTACAGTGGTTAAGTTCATCACTGGTTATTTCCTTTTGGTGGGTATGTTTATCGTTTTTTAGAGCTACCCAGTAGAAGTCTTCCTGCCAAAAATTTAAACTTAATAATCCCTCACAAGGAAATGGTTGTGCCAGTATTGCGGTATCAATTTCTCCTGATCTGACCATGTCCACTAACACATGGGATTGCTCTTCAACAATATTTAGCTGGGCTTGAGGATATTGCTTATTGAGAATTGGTAGGATCTTAGGTAATAGAAAGGGTGCAATAGTTGGAATTGTACCAACACTGAGGGGAAAACTCAGTGGATGTTTTTGACTGTCAGCCAAATGTTGGAGATCTTTTATCTGCAACATAATGTTGCGCGCGCGCTCCAGCACTAGTTCCCCAGTCGGGGTTACTAAAACCTTCTTGTTATCCCTCTCAAAAATCTGCAATCCTAATTGTTTTTCAAGCTCACTGAGCGCTGTGCTAAATGCGGACTGGCTGATATTGCATGACTCTGCGGCTTTTTTGAAATGCAGGGTTTTTTCAGCGGCTAGTGCGTAAGAAAGTTGTTTAATGGATATCATGGGGCAGCTACTTTCCAATTTGACTAAGTTCTATATTTTAGAACATAAGTATTAGTTTTATCAAATTTACAGATCATAACCGCTGTTTTATAGTTATTTCCGCTATTAATTAAGCTCTTAATAGCCGGGTGACCTATTTATTAGGTTCACAAATTAACATATCAGCTAATTTTTGGAAGGAGAGTAAAAATGAACATTGCACTAAGTACCATAACCTCGAAGACACACGGGGGAAATAAGCTCCCGACGAGCAAATTTATGCAGAATAAAAACAAGTCAGTTCTAACCGTTTTTGCAGTGTTAATTTCACTGGTATTTTCATCGAGTACAACTATCGCAAAAAATAAACCGATGACCAATCAAGATTGGTGGCCAAATAAGCTGGATCTTAGTCCACTTCGTCAACATTCAGCGGAGTCCGATCCATTGGGGAAAAGCTTTAACTACGCTAAGGCGTTTGAGACACTCGATCTCCAAGCTGTAAAAAAGGACATCGAAGTGTTGATGAGGACATCGCAAGATTGGTGGCCAGCAGACTATGGTCATTACGGACCGTTTTTCATTCGAATGGCTTGGCACAGCTCGGGAACTTACCGTATATTTGATGGACGAGGCTCGGCTGATGGTGGTCAGTTACGATTTGAACCTCTCAATAGTTGGCCGGATAATGTCAACCTCGATAAGGCACGACGGTTGCTCTGGCCTATCAAGCAAAAATATGGTCAAAGTTTATCGTGGGGAGATTTGATGGTTCTGACAGGAAACGTCGCGTTAGAGTCTATGGGCTTTAAAACATACGGCTTTGCCGGTGGACGCAAGGATGATTGGGAACCTGATTTGGTCTATTGGGGGGCAGAAAACAAGTTTCTCGCCGATGAACGTCATAGCGGTGACCGGAAGCTTGAGAAACCTCTGGCAGCAGTTCAAATGGGTCTTATCTATGTAAACCCTGAAGGACCAAACGGTAACCATGATCCACTCGCTGCGGCAAAAGACATCCGAGAGGCTTTTGGTCGTATGGCAATGAATGATGAAGAAACAATCGCATTAATTGCTGGAGGTCATACTTTCGGTAAAGCTCACGGTGCTCATCCCCCAGCTAAGTGTCTTGGCACAGAACCTACAGATGCAGGTGTTGAACAGCAGGGATTTGGTTGGAAAAACAAGTGTGGTAAAGGTAACGCAGAAGACACAATTACCAGTGGTTTAGAAGGGGCGTGGACCGTTACTCCCACGCAATGGACTTCTAATTTTTTAGACAACTTGTTTACTTATGAATGGGTACAGACGAAGAGCCCTGCGGGCGCGGTTCAGTGGATACCTGAGAAAAACCAAGCCTCAAATCTTGTTCCAGATGCTCACGATTCAACCAAGCGTCATGCTCCGATTATGTTTACGACTGATCTTGCTCTTAAGTTCGATCCCCGTTATCGCAAAATTGCCAAGCGTTTCCATGAGAATCCAGAGGAGTATCAGCTTGCTTTTGCCAAGGCTTGGTTTAAGTTAACTCATCGCGATATGGGACCTCGTACGCGTTATATCGGTTCCGAAGTTCCGAGTGAAGAATTGATTTGGCAAGATCCCATTCCTGCAGTTGATCATAAGTTGATCAGCAAGAAAGATATTTCTAAACTGAAGTCAAAAATTCTGGCTTCGGGTTTAAGCATTCCAGAGCTTGTGAGAACTGCTTGGGCTTCAGCTGCGTCGTTCAGAGGAACGGATATGCGGGGAGGCGCAAATGGCGCACGTATAAGCCTTGCACCGCAAAATAAATGGGTGGTCAACAACCCACGTGAACTTTCTAAGGTGTTAAAAAAGTTAAAGAGCGTTCAAAAAGATTTTAATCGCTCACAAAAAAATGGTAAAAAGGTATCGCTAGCAGACCTAATCGTTTTAGGCGGCGCTGCTGCTGTTGAAAAATCCGCAAGTAAAGCAGGTTTAAGCGTAGAGGTTCCGTTTAAGCCTGGTCGTATGGACGCAACACAAGCGCAAACTGATGCAAGATCGTTTGCAGTGCTTGAGCCGACCGCAGATGGCTTCCGTAATTACTTTAGTCGAACTATAGATATAGATAGATCGCCTGCTGAAATGTTGGTGGAAAGAGCAAATCTGCTGACTTTGACTGTACCTGAGATGACCGTTCTGGTTGGCGGGATGAGAGCTCTAAGTGCAAATGAAGGACAATTGAAACATGGTGTCCTCACCGAACGACCTGGAATATTGAGCAATGATTTCTTCGTAAATCTACTCAGCATGTCTACGATTTGGTCAAAATCATCTAAGTCTGAAGGGATTTATGAAGGTCATGACCGAAGCAGCGGTAAAACCAAATGGACGGCGACACCCGTAGACCTTATTTTTGGTGCAAATTCAGAGTTGCGCGCCGTTGCAGAAGTTTATGCCGCTGACGACGCCAAAGAAAAATTTGTTCACGATTTTGTTGCCGCATGGAGCAAAGTGATGACTCTCGATCGGTATGATCTGAAATAAATTTGGTTACTAACGGCGCTCGAAGTCCTCCTTACTGGAAATTTGATTAGGGCGCCTCAATTTAAAACGTTTATGAACTACAATTAGACAATTTACGACCAGTGTAATGGTTTAACATACCCGTTCTATAAGTATTAGCCTTGATATATGTGTCGTTTGATCTTTAATTTTCTATCAAAAATAGCCGTAATAGACTAAAATCGGCTCAACGAACAAATCTATTCTCGTCACTAAAAAGCACTGCAAACACGGAGACATTAAATGCGAATAATCCTTCTAGGCGCACCTGGTGCTGGCAAAGGCACTCAAGCTCAGTTCATCACAGAAAAATATAACATACCCCAAATATCAACCGGCGATATGCTGCGTGCGGCAGTAAAAGCTGGAACTCCGCTTGGTGTTGAAGCAAAAAGAGTGATGGATGCAGGTGAGTTGATCTCTGATGAGATTATTATTGGCTTGGTTAAGGAAAGAGTCGCTGAGTCTGATTGCGCTAACGGTTATTTGCTCGACGGTTTTCCTCGCACAATTCCGCAAGCGGATGCGATGAAGGAAAACAGCATTGATGTTGATTATGTGGTAGAAATTAATGTTGACGATAATGAAATTGTTCAACGTATGGCGGGACGGCGGATGCATATGGCATCGGGACGGACTTATCATATTCAATACAATCCTCCTAAGGTTGAAGGTAAGGATGATCAAACTGGTGAAGATTTAGTTCAGCGGGATGATGATAAAGAAGAAACGGTTAAACAGCGTCTAGGTGTTTATCATTCTCAAACTAAACCATTGGTAGACTATTATTCGGGTTGGGCGAGTTCTGGTGAAGACAAAGCACCGTCTTACGTTAAAGTAGAAGGGGTTGGTTCTCTCGAGGATATCAAGAATAGTATTTTTAAGGCTCTGGTTTAAGATACGAATTTAAGAGATTGCCCGGTTTAGAGTTGTTAGCCGAGTAATAGTTCTTTTACCTGATCAAAATGAACCACAAAATGGACTTTGAGCCCTTTTATTACGTGAGGCGGTAGCTTCTGGTAATGTGGTTTTACTGAGTCAGGAAGTATTAAATTGGTGATCCCCTCGCGTTTTGCGGCAATCACCTTTTCTCTGATCCCGCCAACAGGCAATACCGATCCAGTAAGCGTCATTTCACCGGTCATGGCAAAGTTTGCCTTAATCTTTTTATTTAAAACCAGCGATAAAAGGGCGCTCGCCATTGTTATTCCTGCACTGGGACCATCTTTTGGCGTTGCACCTTCTGGCACGTGCAAATGAATAGTACTTTTATCTAAGCAATCTTCTTTTGCACCATATTTATTCAAATTCGCAGCAATATAGCTGTAAGCGATTTGTGCTGATTCTTTCATTACATTGCCCAATTGACCTGTCAGGTTAAAACCTCTTGCACTGTTGTGAATTTTAGCCGCTTCAATATTAAGAGTGACACCCCCTAATGAAGTCCATGCTAGACCTTTTGAGATGCCGATCCCCGTTAAGTGAGATTCCTTGTTGAAGCTGGGCATTCCAAGATATTTGGGCAAGTTCTTTTTGTTAATACGAATATTTTGGCTTTTATTGCCGATTAACTTTACCGCAGATTTTCGAATGATTTTAGCGAGTAATTTACCTAAATGTCTGACACCGGCTTCTCTGGCATAACCGTCAATTATCGCTTTTAGGGCGGAGTCCGCTAAATTTAACTTGGATTTCGCGATGCCTGATTTCTCAAGCAATTTGGGCCACAAATGCTCTTTGGCTATTTGTAATTTTTCTTCAGCAATGTAGCCAGAAAGACGAACAGTTTCCATTCGATCGAGCAGTGGTCTGGGAATAGTGTCGATTTGGTTGGCGGTGCAAATAAATAATACTTTAGATAGATCAAATCTGACATCTAAATAGTGATCTAAAAATTGATTGTTTTGTTCTGGATCGAGAACTTCTAATAATGCAGAGGACGGATCGCCTTGGTAGCTTGAACCGACTTTATCGATTTCATCGAGCATGATCACCGGATTAGAAGTGCCTGTTTCAGTAAAAGCCTGAATGATTTTTCCAGGCATCGCACCAATATAGGTTTTACGGTGACCCTTAATTTCCGCTTCATCACGCATTCCACCCAAAGAAAAACGATAGAACTTGCGTTTGAGTGCTGTGGCGATTGAGCGACCGATAGATGTTTTACCTACTCCCGGCGGACCAACCAGTAATATGATAGAACCCGATATTTCGCCTTTTAATACTCCAAGGGCAAGAAATTCAATGATACGGTTTTTTACATTAGCTAACGCTGAGTGCTCTTTGTCTAAGGTGGATTTTGCTGAGCGTAAATTCATATTGTCTTTGCTGTAGACACCCCAAGGCAAACGGGAGAACACATCTAAATAATTACGAGTCACTGCGTATTCTGGTGAGCCGGATTCCAGAACCGATAATTTATCCAGTTCGTCAGTGAATTTTGTTTTGGCGATCTTCGATAATGTTTTTTCTTGGATATTTTTTTGAAAGCGTTCCATGTCAGCGGTTTTGTCATCTTTTGCTATTCCTAACTCCTTTTGGATCGCTTTCAATTGTTCTCTAAGAAAAAAATGCCGCTGATGCTCTGTTAAAGTCTCTTCGACTTGATCATGAATATCTTGTTGTAATTCAGTAACTTCTAGCTCTTTCTTAATAAGAACTAAGACCCGCTCCATACGCTTTTTAAGGTGAACGGTTTCTAATACTAACTGTAGATCTTGCCTGGTTGCCGTGGTGACACTTGCCGCGAAATCTGCCAACTGTGAAGGTTCGTTGGGATTGAATCGATTCAAAAAAAACTTGAGTTCTTCGCTGTATAGCGGGTTGAGTGGCATTAATTCTTTTAGGGTATTAATGATAGCCATTGCGTAAGCTTTAAGCTCATCCGATTCCTTATATTCGGGTTCCGTTGGATATTCAACCTCGACCAGATAGGGAGCTTCTTTGTTTAGCCATTTTTTGATCCTAAATCTTTGTACTCCCTCAGCGATAAATTGGACTTTTCCGCCGGTTAACACGGGGTGGTGGATCTTGACCAATGTGCCTATTTTGTGGAATTCTTCGGGTTTTGACGCTTCTGGTTTTGGGTTTTTAACCAGCACAAGTCCGGTAATATTTTTATGCTCGTCGCCAATATACTCGATAGTATCCTGCCATTCTTCTTGATTCATTAAGATTGGTAGAGTTTGAGGCGGAAAAAACGGGCGCTCGCTGATTGGAAGCAAACACACTTGTTTGGGTAAATAAGTGTTCTTTTTTCTTTTTTTGGTGATTTTATTTTTCATTCTTGAAGTCTCTATCCTTGTACTGTTGTCCGGCAAAAATGATTCGAATGATGATCCTAAATTAATCAGTTAAATCACGAGAAATAGCACCAGTCCACACCACGCCTAGCTAGTTGAAAAATTAACTCATCACCGTCAAGGTGACCATGTAATTTTTCATTACGCTAATCGCGGCGTGGTCTAGCACTCTTTCCACGAATCCAGCTGATTATTTTAGGATGATAAAAAGTGATAAAAAATGCGCTTTAAAGAAGTATAGTCACTATTTTGTAAATTGTTATTTTGATTAAAAGCTAAATATAGTATCCTCATGGTCGATAATACCGGTGAGAAGTCCCATGTTATCAATAGTTTGTTGTCAAGAATACGCCTATCCAAGCCGTAATGTAGATATTAGTTTAGGTCACTTAATATGAATATCGGTGAAATTAGCAAACCTAGCGCTGACCGTTCACAGCTTAAGAAAAAATTGGCTGTGCGAGCGACAGATCCAGTCACTCCGACTCAAGCCGTTTCTGATCTAGTTGAGCTTTCTGACGAGTCGAGACATAAATTCGATCAAGAGCAAGCGAAGAGCTCTCGAAAAAAGAACAAACATGATTTAGTGAGCGAAGATGATCAGAGCGAGCGAACCAGTCACATCATCGATATAGAAATATAAATACCGAAATATAAAATTCGATTACAAGACCTATAACATTCCTCTACGGGAAGGGATTTAGAATAATCAATATGTTAGACTGCCTGCAATGATTTAAAACTTCAATTGACGTAATTAACAAAATCCACAATGACCACATCAGATATTTCAGCTTCGATCGATAGTTACGATGTTAGTCGTTTAATGTCGCAAACGCGCAAGCTAGCGGCTGACTATCGAAAACAAACGGGGCAGGCATTGCCGGTCACTGAGGAATTAGCACGGTTTGATGCGATCAATATTCTGGGCTTATCCAAATTAGAAGGAGAAGAGGGCGTCGATGCAGTTGATCCCCTAGGAAAATCTTCTGAAGCTGGTAACGAGCCTGTTAATCGATACCTGATCAAAGGAAGAGTCATCTTTAAGGGCGGTAAAGCGAGGCAAAAACTTGGCAAATTAAACCTCAATTCAGATTGGACAGTTTTACTAATGGTTATATACGATGCTGACTATTTGCCTGAACAGCTCTATAAAGTCCACCGTAAAACCATTGACGCAGAAATGGCAAATGTGACCAAAGATAAACGAGGCTCGATGACCGTGGCAAAATATAAAGCCATTGGTGAATTAATATGGGAAAATGCTGAGTCCGAATCTGAACCAAAGTCAGATATTGATCAAAGCGATAGCGAGCGGAAGCAGCAAGATTGAACATCACAAATCAGCAAATTATCGACTGTCTCGGAGAAGATGGCGATTTCGCTCAAGCTAATCCAGATTTCAAACCTCGAGAAGTACAGCAACAAATGGCGGTTGCTGTGAATGAGGCGATCCAGACTCAATCAAATCTCGTTATTGAGGCTGGCACAGGTGTCGGTAAAACGTTTGCCTATTTGTTACCGGCATTGTTATCTGAAAAACAATTAGTGGTTTCAACGGGTACTAAAAATCTACAAGACCAGTTGTTCAAGCGCGATTTGCCCAATATCTTAAAGATCCTCAAACTCAATCCTAAAGTTGCACTACTCAAGGGAAGAAATAATTACCTTTGTTTATATCGGCTAGAGAGTACTCTGGCTTCCGGGCGATTGCCCGATCCTCAAGCGGTTAAACATCTTAGTGTTGTCAATCGTTGGCGGGACAAAACACTGACCGGCGATTTGGGCGATTTGTCGGTTTTACCCGAAAACGCTTCCATCATTCCACTGGTGACCAGTACTGCCGAAAATTGCTTAAGTCAGGATTGTCCGTTTATTGACGAGTGTCATTTGTCAGTTGCCAGAGAAAAAGCACGTAAGGCCAAAGTATTAGTGGTAAACCATCATTTGTTGTTAGCTGATTTAGTCTTGAAAGAAGATGGTTTTGGCGAGTTACTGCCCGATACAGATGTTTTTGTCATCGATGAGGCACATCACCTAAGCAAAACAGCCTATCAGTTTTATGGAAACTCGGTTACCAGTCGGCAACTAAATGAACTGTGCAAAGAGGTCGAATTGGAATATCGAACCCAAGTGACTGACAGCCGTGATCTGCTTTTAGATTCAGAAAGGCTCGCCAAACAGGTGAAAGAGTTTCGAATGGTGTTACCTGATTACGATATGAAGGAAGAGTGGCGTTCTAATCCTAATCAGCAGATTGCGCTTAGTGAATTACTAAATAAAATCAGTGAACTAACGGAGGTAGTTAAAGCTAACTCTACAAGAACCAAAGTATTAGAATCTTGCTTTGCTCGATTGCTTGGTTTTAAACAGGTTATCGAAGATTTCAGTTCAGATAACAACACGCAGCAGGGCAGGATCAATTGGTTCGAAACTAATCGAGGCGGTTTTCGATTAAACACTACACCGCTTGATGTCGCCGAATTGTTTCAAGCTAGTCGACAACGCTATGCAAAATCCAGTTGGGTGATGACATCAGCAACTTTAACCGTTAACGGCAGTTTTGATCACTATATTAATGAGCTTGGTTGGTTAGGCGTGACTCAAAATAACTTACCGTCATCATTTGATTATCAACAACAAGCGTATTTGTATGTGCCGCGAAATTTGCCTTCGCCTAGTCATCGTCAGCATACCAATTCGGTGGTTGAAGCGAGTTTACCGTTACTTCAATCAACTGGTGGACGAGCATTTTTGTTGTTCACTAGCCACAGAGCGCTTAAAATAGCAGCTGAAAAGCTCAAGGAATACGAGTTGTTCAACTGTTTGGTTCAGGGCGAGGCGAGTAAAGAAGAGCTGTTACAACGTTTTGTTGATGAGCCGAATTCAGTTTTAATCGCTACGGGCAGTTTTTGGGAAGGGGTCGATGTTAGCGGCGATAACCTGGTTTTGGTTGTGATCGATAAATTACCTTTCGCGCCACCAGATGATCCTATTTTAAATGCCAAAATTACTCGTTGTCGACAGCAAAAAGGTAATCCCTTTTATGAATTACAGATCCCGGATGCGGTATTAAGCTTAAAACAGGGAGTTGGTCGACTGATCCGCAGTGTGTCTGACAAAGGTGTTGTTTGTATATGCGATCCACGGCTTGTCGGTAAGGATTATGGCGGGTTATTTGTGAACAGCTTGCCGGATATGAAACGAACCAGAGATCAAGATACTGTTATTGAGTTCTTGTCGGGTAAGTCTGATATTTCCGAGTCAGCCCAAATGCAACTTGAAGAATAAGAAAACCATTGTGTATAAAACATAATATGAGAAAATCATTATATGCCTAAAGTTCTTGCTATTGATTCGTCCACAGAGGCTTGCTCGGTTTCGCTTTATCATGAAGGAGCAGTTGTCAGCCGATTTGAGCTAGCGCCACGAAGACATGCCGAATTATTGCTGCCTATGGTTGATTTCGTGTTGAGTGAAGCTGCTATTTCACTGACTGAGTTAAATGCTATTGCCTGTTGTGTGGGACCCGGTGCGTTTACTGGTTTGAGAATAGCTATTTCTGCCGCTCAGGGCTTAGCTTATGCCGCTGAATTACCCTGTATCGGCATATCCTCGTTGGAGATACTTGCCGCAGAAGCCTTTAACAAGACTGATGCGACGCTTTGTTTATCATCCATTGATGCGCGTATGCAGGAAGTTTATTTTTCTGCGTTTATAAAAAGTTTGGATGGCTTGCCGGAAGAAATTCATCAACAACAAGTGATAGCGGCAGAAAATATCGTTTTGGACGCGAGTTTAAAAAAACACGTGAAAACCGTAAAAGTGGGAACGGGTTGGGACGAATATCAGTACTCTGATGAAATAGAGTCTGTTTCATCCGATCTTTTATTAAAATTTTCTCCGATAAAATACCCTAATGCAGAAATGATGCTTCAGATAGCGTTACAACATTTACAAGATGAAAAGTTATTGAAACCGGAGTTTTTACAACCAGTTTATCTAAGAAATAACGTAGCAAAAAAGAAATCTCAGCAAAACTAACCTATAATCGTTGAGCGGATATTTGCTTTACTTCATTTTAGAATTAGTTGAACATGAATTCGTCGAACATCGTGTTACAAGGAAAAGGAATTGAGTACCAATCTCACCATAAACCCGTTTGTAGTTCAGCCGCTCAAGCCTCGCCGCTCTGAATTTAAGCCTGAGGAAAATCGAGCAGTCCAGCTCGCTCGAGAAAAAGAACGACTAAATAACTCTCTTTCAAACCCACAGAAATCGAATTCACGCGCCAGTGAGTCTCGCAATATATTCAAGTTGACGCCGCATCAAAGCCAAAGTTTAAATAACTTGAATAGTCAGGGAAGTAACAGAAAGATCTCCAACCAACCGATCGCTCAATATTTACAAACAGAAAATATCAACCAACGGGAAGAGTTGGAGTCATTGGTGAGATTAGATATTTTTGCTTGAATGTTGCAGGTTTCATTTCAGCTACTTGATAGAAAATTAGTTAATTTCAATCGCTTGCACCTGTCCATGATCCAAGGAAAGTCCGTAGTAACGTATTTGATAAATCCCAGTACTTAAAAACGACAGGTAGCCACCTGATTTATCCTTGAATTAATTTGAAAGGGTATTCTGTCGAGATTCAAGAACAAAACGTTAACCGCACAACCTTAAATATTTGTGAAGGATTGTTGTTTTTGTTTGTGAGTGAATACCCATAAGCGCCTATCCGGTTTTAGTTAGTCAAATTATGTTTTTGAAATTGCAAAGTGCGCTGAAAGTTTCGTTTTTCACGCGCGAAGGTTTTTTATTCTTTGAGAAATTACATTAATAACATGAGCTAACATCCAGAAAATAATGAGTTTAATTTAAAAAATTCTTTTGTTGAAAATGGAATATGACGCGAGATAAAATAATCAGTGGCGCGTATTGCCAAAAATAATCTCTAATTGCAATGCTTTAAGTTGTTGATTTAAAGCGAAACTTAATTTACTCTGACCAATTCAAAAATGATAAAGCGCCAGAAGCATAAGATCCGTTGGCGTATGAATTCGTTAAAATACAAACGAAAAAACACCGTCTTATTAAGATATTGCAAGCCAATAAAATGACTCGCTGAGGGGGACAGAAAAGCTCTGTAGGCACTGATAAAGAAGGGTTTTAAAAAAATAAAAAAGCGAGTAGTAGAAAAAATCCGACGGCTGTGATATTCAGTGAAGCTCGCTTCACGAATGTTGAACATTCATTTCAACACTTCGCGCACGAGCTTCACCGAGAGCAGACGAATTGCCCACCATCTTGCTCGGGTAAAAGCCAGAAGGTTAAAGCGATCGGGACACAATCACCTTGATCGATATAAGAGTCTTAATAGAAAGGTTCGACTAGACAGATGAGAAAAAATAA
>Ga0316204_10000938_pt1 | contig 90537 bp, 67 predicted proteins | sample 6monrhotite_MG_2_FD_205661 | JGI IMG/M metagenome (GOLD analysis project Ga0316204, IMG submission 205661) | Microbial mat bacterial communities from mineral coupon in-situ incubated in ocean water Damariscotta River, Maine, United States -... | ecosystem: Environmental > Aquatic > Marine >... | reverse complement strand
CAAAATGATTGGCTTTTTGTTCTTAGCATTTTTAGGTTTCCACTCAATTTTTGTAAATGTTGGTGGGTCAATTGATCCCTTATTCACAGCTAATAATCCTCCCATTTTTAGAGACTCGATTTTAGCTTTTTCAAAAACTTCAACTGTCGCATCAGTTCCTTTAAATTTCTTTACAATTTCATTCGCTAATTGCGGGGCAGTTAAATAAGAGACTGGCTCATTGACTAAATCTCTAGCCCAACAAGTTGCATCAATCACATGATTAATAGCATCAATCTTCACTTTCTTGTTCGTCGTGAAGATGTTCGTGAAAGTGGCTTTCTTTTTGTCGGTAAAATACTTGTCAAATTTGTAAGATGCCAATCCAGCTCCCTCTAAAAATAAAGAAACCGCTTCAGCAGAAGAACTCTCAACTTGTAAATCTTCAATTTTGTGAGACACACTATCATAAACAGTTGCCGCAAACTTTCTGATTGCTTCTTTATCTTTTCCTGATTTCAATTTACCAATCTTGAATACAGCTAAGTATTCACCAAAATTTAACTGACTATAAGAACCTGTATCACTTAGACCTTTTGCAATAACATCTTGATTCTTTTTTGCGATTTTCAAACTACTTAATTCGTTAGCTGACTTCACTAAGAGCACCAAGTTCTTTGACTTTTTTCTTGATTGTACTTTTGGATAAATTGGCATATCTGATAATTTAGACCTTAAAGTTAGTCTTTTTTTTGGATGAGATTTAATGTTAATTATGAGCTTCAATTCAACTAAATCAGGCCTTTTTGCGTTATACCCTAGCAAGGCACGTTTCATTTTCGTAACTTTGTTAGTCGCCCCTACAGGTAATGTCAGTAAAGAAAATTACATATTTGATTATAGCGCTTTTGATTAGTTCAAGTGCTGCCGCGACTCACAATCGTTCGGGATCAATCACCTTTAGACATATCTCTGGTTATACCTATGAATTTATTGTCACTACTTGTACCAAAACTTCAAGTGATGCAGACAGACCTGAATTAGAAATTTTATGGGGAGACGGAACACTTGACACAGTTCAAAGAATTAGCCCAATTCAGTTTTTACAAGATGACGTTCAAAAGAACACTTACATAGCGCAGCACACCTTCACTGGCCCCGCCACCTATGTGATAAGTGTTGAGGATCCTAATCGTAACTCTGGTGTATTAAACATCACAAATTCGGTTGATAAGGTTTTTTGTATTCAAACGGAGTTAGTGATATCTCCATTTATTGGTACACCCAACAATTCAATAGTTATCGAAGATTGTCCTTGTCCTGAATATGCTTGTCAAAACAAACTTTACTGTTATAACTTGTCGGCATACGACCCAGATGGGGATAGCTTGAGTTATTCTCTCGTTCCTTGTAGAGGGGAGAATTGTTTAGAGATGTCAATCCCTGAAATTTATGAGTATCCTGATGATGTAGGTGGTGGAACTATGACAATTGATCCAATTTCAGGAACACTTTGTTGGGATGTTCCGCAATTTCAAGGAGAATACAATTTGGCTATTAAAATCACAGAATGGAGAAACGGTTTTTACGTGGGTTCAGTTATCCAAGACATGCAGGTAACCGTAGAGGCATGTAATAACAATCCACCAGTGATAGTTGATGTAGCAGACACTTGTGTTTATGCAGGTGATGTCGTAGACATTGAGTTTATTGCAACAGATCCTGACCTTGGAGATGTGATTACAATATCGGCTACTGGAGCAGTATTCAATGTTGGTAACAATGTGGCTGTTTTTCAAGATGCATCTGCAGCTGATACGGTTACTGGTAACTTTCAATGGGTGCCGAATTGTGAAGACGTTTCTTTGAATTATTATACTGTTATTATTCATGCCGTTGATAATGACCCAGGTGTAGCGTTAGAAGATCTTTCAACTTTCAGAATTAAAGTAGATGTTCCTCCCGTCACGAATTTAAATGTGACCGCAAATGCGAATAGTATGAGCTTAAGTTGGGATGCATCAATTTGTGGCAATTTGAATTATTACAACATATACAGAAGTATTGATTCGGTTGATTTGGATGAAGATTGCTGTTCTCAAGGGGCAGCTTTAGGTTTAGGATATGAACTGGTTGGCACTGCAACTACAAATTCTTATGTTGATCAAAGCGGATTGATTGTAGGAAATGAGTACTGTTATATCATCACGGCAGTATTAGATAATGGAGTTGAAAGTTGTATATCAAATGTGGATTGCGCTAGCTTGAATTTTGAAATACCGGTACTTACCCATGTTTCAATTCTTACTACTGACCCTACCACTGGAGTTGATACCGTTAAATGGTCGTATCCGAAAGAATTGAATACGACTCTTTACCCAGGGCCTTATCATTATCAGTTATATCGTCAAGCAGGCACGGGTGGTGGCACTGAGACTCTAATTTACACCTCAAGTCCGCAAGCTTCAATCATAAATCCTGATACAACATTTGAAGATACAGGTTTAGATACCGAAAACAACCCATACACTTATAGGGTGGAGCTTTTCAATGATGGAAATTTAATTGGTGGCTCACTCAATGCAACTTCTATTTTCATAAGTCTAATTCCAAACGACAATGAACTTTACATTGAGTGGGAAGAGTTTGTGCCTTGGAACAATACCTCTTACGAAATTTACCGAGAGACTTCTCCTGGAAGTACTGTTTTTAATCTAATCGGTACTTCAAATGAAATTGGATATCGTGATACTGGATTAATTAATGGCAATACCTATTGCTACAAAATCAAATCAATTGGTGCTTATTCTTCTGATGGAATCATCAGCCCGATTGAGAATTGGTCACAAGAGGTTTGTGGAATCCCGGTTGATTTAACTCCACCGTGTCCACCAGTTCTAAGCATTGACGGTGATTGTAATTTAGAAGAGACTTACTTGTCTTGGACTAATCCAAACAATAGCTGCGCAGATGACGTTACCAGGTACAATCTATACTTCGCGGCATTTGAAGGAGATTCATTGGAGCTCTTAACTTCATTTGATTCAGATCTAGATACCTCATTCACTCATGCCGACAGAGGAAGTATTGCCGGATGTTATTACGTAACAGCCCTTGACTCGATTCAATACAACAATGAGTCTGAACCTTCAAATATAGCCTGCATAGACAACTGTGAAGGACTGTATGATTTGCCGAACATATTTACGCCAGATGCGTCAGGGACAAATGACTTATATCATCCATTGCTGCCATATAAATTTGTTGAAAGCATTGATTTAAAAATATTTAGTCGTTGGGGGGATTTAGTATTTGAAACTACTGACCCTGATATCAATTGGGATGGCTTTAATATAGAGGGCAAAAAGTGTAATGATGGTGTCTACTTTTACACGATAACCGTCAATGAAATTAAACTCGCCGGTTTGGTTCCGAGATCATTCCAAGGCAATATCACAATCATCAATTCACATTAAGTAAATGTTTACAGGAATCATTGAGGCTTTAGCCAAAGTAGAAAAAATAGAAAAAGAAAACTCAAATGTCCATTTCACTTTTTCGGGACCTTTCACAGACGAATTAAAGATTGACCAAAGTGTTGCACACAATGGATGTTGCCTCACTGTTGTGGCAATTGAAGGAGACAATTACACCCTTACTGCAATTGATGAAACTCTGCAAAAGACTAACCTAGGATTACTTAAGGTAGGTGATGTAGTGAACGTTGAAAGATGCATGCAAATGGGTGGCAGATTAGACGGACATATTGTTCAAGGACATGTTGACGCCACTGGTGAATGTGTTAAAGTCATAGATTTAGACGGAAGCACAGAGTATGTTTTCAAATATGACCATGATGATGTGACTGTTCCCAAAGGTTCAATCACGGTAAATGGAGTGAGCCTAACTGTGGTTCAATCAGAACAACAATTATTCTCAGTACATATCATTCCGTTCACAGTTGAGCACACAAACTTTCATACATTCAAAGCTGGAACCAAAGTGAATTTAGAATTCGATATTATTGGGAAATATGTGAAGAGAATGTTGGAGGCCAGAGAGCAATAATTTACTTTTTCAAATCATCTACAGTCAACATCTCGAAAAGCACGTCAACAGCATCAAATTCAGTAGGAAAGTCTTCAAAACCAAAATCAAGTGGAATTAATTTCGTGCCAATAATTCTTTCTTCTTCAACTCGGAAGTTATACCACACGTCATCAGTAAGGGCTATACCAGAATAAGTAACTAACATGCAGCCATTATCTGTACACACTTTCACACCAAATCCTAGATCTTCAATTAGAGGAAAATCGTAATAATCCATGAATGATTTGGCCTCTAAATTAGACTTTAACCATAAATAACGTTCTTCTTCGGCTCCATTTAAAATGGGGTTAAACAGAGAATCTAACATAATCTCCCCATCTAAGCTCTCATCAAAAACAAAACCTCCATCATGTCTTCTCGTTTTAACTAAATAACCATTTTTTAAATTCTCTACCTTAGCGTAATATGGTGTTGCTAGTTTCCAATTGCCTTTATCATCTTTTTTCCAAACCGCACTTCCTGCATAATCTTCAGTTACTTGCATATAATTGTCTCCAAAAAGGTCTGACATTTCATATTCGTTTTTAAAGACATCACTAATGATAATCATTGAATCGCCCTTTTGGGTAATTGTCAATTCAGAAGGAAATACGTCAGGATCACAAGCTTTATCCATAGCTGTTTCAAAAAGGATCAATGTATCATTATTTGCGCCCATTTTTATCACCTGACTGCACTCATTCCCTTCAGGATAATGAATCTGAATTGGTTCTGAAGGATTCTCCAAAACGAAGGAAGTATCCAAAAAGCTAAAAGTCCAGGTTTCATTGTCTAGAGATACCTGATAAGGAAAAATCGCACTGGCATAGATGAAGTCTGCTTCGTAACTTTCATAGAAATTTGGACCATCTTTTACTTCTGTGAATAATTTCATTCTACCATCTTTGCTTGAATAGTGATGTATAGATTTCAATTCATTTGCATCATAATCTTTAATTGTAGGACTTTCAGATAAAAGAATTTCTTCTTCTCTGCCATCAAGCATTTCAATGAAATCATTATTCAACCAAAAATCAGAAAGAACAGAAGAGGATTGAATGACTAAAAAATCTTTATCGAGGATATGATATTCTGACTTCAATTTTCGTATGTAAATATCTTTGCCACCCATGCCTGTTCCCACTTTGACTAGAAATTTATTGTTAGGTAAAAGAAATGCATCTAAATAATCAGGTGAAAGTTGCCAGCTTTCAGAATTTGTGTCAAAGATTCCAGAATGTTGTTCAATAGCCCAATTGTCATCATACATCACCTCACCAGTCAGCTCGTCATACATATCTTCACCCCATTCATTAAATCTAGGGTCAGGATACTTCAATAGATTATCTATAACTTTTATTCTACCCGAATCAAGAATTGAAATTCCAAAATTTAAATGAGTTGAACCTTCTATTCCAACATTTTCTTTTACATAGATTCTCTCGCCATCTCTTTCATTAAAACTATTCCAATCATCTTCAAAGCCCGAGATTAAGTCTTGATGAGCTCTTGCCACTTCATAATAATCGCCTTTATCTGATCTTTCTAAAACATGTACCGAATCGAATTTAGATTGAAACGACAGATATCTTGAATCGTGACCAAAATGAATAAACTTTTGCTCTGTTTTTAGAATTGTTGCAGTATCAAGAAATGGATAATTTCGGTCACTTAGTTGAAATAGGTTGAATCTCTTAGCCCCATACTTTCCATCTTTTTTTAAAATAACATAATCCTCCTGAACGGCAAATAAATCATCATGATAGATTGCATTTAGTCCTTTTTCATTGCTTTTAACATTGGAAACAAATAGATTTTTATTATCTAAATCATAGATGTCATAGTGGGTGTCATAAACTTCTTTTGGTTGAGGGAAATCATCAATGTTAGAATTAGGAAACTCCACCCAAACCGAATCATCTTTGCGACAAACTAGTTTATTATTTATCTCATAAATTCGCTCATAATCATTCTGTATTTCCCACTCATTTGTTGATCTGTTGTACACTCCACTTTTTTGATGACCTCTTTGAACTAATCGGCTTTCATCAAGCTTGTCAGGATCCCAAATTGTTAAACCATAATCTCGAATAAGAAGACGATTTTCATCTATTTCATTCACCGAAAAGCCACCTATTTCATTTTTATACATGTAGAATGGATAAAAACTCAATTCATCATGCTGATATACATTGATTTCTTGTTTACCCAAAACCATGTACCAGTTTCTTTCAAACAGAGGTAAAATAGTCGATTTTGAAGGCTTAATGACAAACTCTTGCTTTTTGATATCATAGAGCCCCATTTTCTTCTTCTTTGAAATCACAACTAGCGAGCTGTCTTGATTGAACTCAACTTTGGTGAATTTCATCTTTCCCAAAAGACTTTGAGCCTCAGAATATTGAGCAAATAAAATGAGTAAGAGAAATATGTAAAGAGACTTTTTCATTGACACTAAAATAACATTAATTCATTGAAATGGTTACCATACAGTTAATCCCTAATGGCTTACGAATAAAAAGCTGTGCAAAACTTTAGCACGGCCTTTGATATATACGGTTTGATGAAGATTAAATTTGTGTTGATGCAAAAATTATTATTGAGTATAGGATGCCTGCTTATTGTAGGTTTGAGTTGGGGTCAAAAAGATACGGTCCAAATTGGACTAGATGCTTTTGTTATTGCAGATACTGGTAAAAAAGTGAATGTAGATTCACTTTTAGCAATTGAACCAAAAATTGTAAGAGATTACAACTGGTATAAAAAGCGTTATCATGAAACCGACCTAATGTACAAGGTTACTGACAACAAAGGGAATGGTTTTGATAGCTTATACGGAACTCGAAATATGCGCCCAATATTGCATGGGGTGGCATATAGAGGAGGATCGAACAACTACTATCACAAAACAGATAAGAGAAATAATCATAATGCGATTCCACTTGATGGCATGCATAATTTATGTCAAGAAGGATTTTCGGCGGGAGTATATTTATACCGTCAAAACTTTGATATCTCACCATTAGGTGACACATGTAATTGTGTTGATGAGGCCTGGAATAAATTTGATTATTATCAATACGATTATTTTGATTCAACTCATGTTTATAAAATGCTTGAGTTAACACATAAGGCTGCAGTCAATAAAGAAACGGGACCAGTTTATTTGCATTGCTGGAACGGTTGGCATGCCTCTGGTTTTATTTCGGGAGTGATTTTGAAGCAGTTTTGTGGATTCTCAAATTGGGATGCCGTTAATTATTGGGATTTAGGAACAGACGGAGCCAATACGTCTCCGCGATATCAAACGCAAAGAGAAAGAATTAAGAAATTTCAGCCTTATCCTGAATTCAATATTTCGGATTCTCTAAAAGGCTGCATGTGTCCGCCTATGCCTGAGCATATTGATAGCAGTCAATTACATGTAGAAATTGAGCATTTAGTAATTGTTCCTGAAGCAATTCCGGTTGGTTTTGATGTTGTGCTATACAATGTGAAGTTTGGACCAGGTAAAACAACTTTTGGAAACATCTCTGGCAACAAAGACATTGTGAATCTTAAAAAAGCCTTAGATCAAGACCCAAATTTGGTAATTGAAATTGGAGGATACACTGATAACTCAGGGTCACACGCCAAGAATGTTGACATTTCAAACCGAAGAGCGAAGTTTGTTTATGATCACATGATAGCGAGCGGATACCCTGAAGAGAGAATGACCTATAAAGGCTACGGACCAGCAAAACCAATCTTTTCAAACAGATACAAGTCTACCAGAGAGGGCAACAGAAGAATTGAAATTAAAGTGGTGAATAAAACAGTTCATGGTGGAGACAAACTAGTAGATGAAGACATTCATAATGACGCAAATGTTGTTGATGAAGAGCAGCTCAAAAAATCATATCTAACTTACTTTTTTGAACACGAAAAAGAAGGCGGAATGGGATCTGTTTATATCGTCGATTCTTTAATGTTTGCATCAAGTAGTGCTGTTATTCCAGAAACTGGATATGGTCTAATTGTTCTTGAAAATTTGATTCAATATCTAAAAGAACACAAACTCACTAAAATTCAAATTAACGGCTATACAGATTCATCTGGAATCAAAGAAAACAATGACACTTTATCTATCAAAAGAGCAGAAGCGGTATTTATGCATCTTTCTGCAAATGGTATTTCTGAAAGTCGAATGACACACAAAGGTTGGGGGTCTCAAAACCCAATTGCTCCCAACAGATATAAATGGGGACGTGACATCAACAGAAGAATTGAGATTGAGTTTGTTGGCGACTAAAAGCCTTTCTCATCAAAATAGCGTTTTGCTTTTTGCAAAACTGCGCCAGACTCATCAACTTCCATATCTAAAGGCTCTTTACCCCTTTCGTAGAACCAAAATCCATTGCGTGGTTCGAACTGCTGCATAGCAGAATAATCAAAGGTGTCGGTAGAGAAAAAGCCCTTGTAATTAGTTTGTGTAAAATCAGCAAAGGCTGCTTCTACTCCGTAAGGAGCAAGAGTCTTTTCAATGTCATCATAAAACCAACTAAAATCTTCAGTTGTTTCACCTGTTTCAGTATACCCTAAGAAATACCTATCAGGTGTTAAATCTTTATTCTCATAATTCTTCTTTAACCAAAAACCACCTTCTTGTTCATCTTCCATTAATTCAAATGAGAAGTCGGGCTCTTTATTAAAATCCATGATTTCTTTTCCATCAGCATTCAGTCCCATCTGCCAAGTAGAGAAGACATAACTGATTTCTTTACCTTCATTTTCCATATAAGCATAATAGTAACCGTAATCCTCTACCCAAACTTGTTCAGGATCCTCTAATGAATAGTAGAAATCCCACATATCTGGTTTTGGATAATCTAGATCATGCCAAGTCCTTCCGCCTTCGTTCCATCCAAAAACATCAACTTGTTGTCCGTTTTTACTGGATTGCAAAAGCATGGCCCACATATTAGGTCCATCTCCTCTTATCACAAACTCAGTTGTCACAAAGCACTCGTTATTTTCAAATAAAAGATAGTTCTCAGTTATTTGTGACCCTGTCCAGGTGAACTCATCAGGCCCCTCACCCATTATTAGATTTTCAACTTGAGCTCGATCAAAACAATAGTCAGTTCCTAATTGCTCATCTGTCAATTCAAAAAACAATCTTACTGAAAGCGGCTGCTCTAAAAGATCATACTCAACATTCATAGAGGTTGTGTCTTCGATCACCTCATCTCCACCTGATGAAGTAATGAAGCCTCCATCATCTTCAGGGGCAGAATTACAAGAAAATAGCGCCAAAGAAACGCACCACATTATAGACTTAATATTCAATTTCATTCAGTAATTTTTCTTTGTTTTTGAACGAAAGATTTTTGTCTGTCATTCAATTGATTCAGGCTTCTGTTGACCCAAATCTCATCTCCGTTTGCAGAATAAAAATCATACAAAAAGGATGAAGTCATGAGTTCATCTTCAAGAATCATTGCTTTTCTACAAAGATATCCATCATCATATATTTCTACCCAATGATATTGAGGATTTATTAGCCACTTATTTGTTTTGAAATTGTAAATCCCTGATCTGAAATGACCGGGATAATTAGTTACAACATAATAGACTCCCAATTCTTCGTCTGTTTTATAAAGATCCTCATCACTCAAGCTTCTTCCTTTTTTCAAACTATCGATAAAATCTAGGGAGTAGTCTTCTACAAAAAGTAAAGAGTCGTCAATTACATCTAGGACATAGCGTTCTGGTCCATCAATAATTTTTTTGAGATCCTGAAACTGCTTTTTCGTTGGCGGTAGAGAGTCAAATTTGTTGAATCCATTATAACCATAATCATCTATGTAAATTTCAAATGAATCTGTTTTAAAATAGAGCTGGGAATTAGTAAAGAAGCCTTTTTCTCTTCCAAATTCGTAGTAAAGTCCATCATTTAATTCACTTTCAAACTTTGAATTTAATATGTTGAAATAAGCCTTTTCTTTCTCAATATAGATATTGGATGCATATGAGAAATTGGGCGTTCTTTTAAGATAAACTTTAGGTTCTACAATCACTTCAGATACAATCATGTCATACAAACCTGTTTTGGGACCATTAGTAAAATAAGCTTCACGCTCGTTCCAAGGTGAAACCAAAAATGCTGTATCAAGTTTAGAAACTTCAATAAACCACTTCAGTTTTTCTGGATCGAACAAAACCTCTTTTTCACCTGTGAATTCTGAAAGAGCTTTCCCTTGAGCATCATATAAACTATACCCCACTATTGAATTGGAATAAATGTGGTTTTCTTTTTGATAAACAAGAAAATTATCACCCTTTCTCTCAACAGAAATTTGATTTGAAGGAATTATCCATCTTCGATCTTTTAAACTATAAACTCCTGAAGTTTCATTTCCAACTTCAAAATAATATGGGTTACCCTTCAAGTCTTTGGCGCCCTCGGGATATGCCGCATCATTCTCTCCATAATCTTTATACCATCTTTGTTTATTGACTGTCTCATTGACCATTACAAATCCTTCTTCAATCTCATACATTGTTCCTTGTGTAAGAGAAGTGGTAGGCCAATCTTCTTTCAAAATCCAATTATCTGAGTTCTTGTCTTTGAGTGAATCCAAATATATTTTGTCATCAACCAAGTAATAATGTAGGTCTTCCCATCTGTTTTTTGGTTCAGGAAACACCAATTTTTCAAAATTTTCGGAGAATGGCATGCCGAAAGATTCATAATCGCCCTCATCATTTTCTGAAATCAACTGCCATTTCTCATTATTCAACTTCAGATATTGTGGAGTGTATTTACTTCCAACCCTCAACAACTCCTCGCCCTTTGCACTTATTTCTACGTCAAAGACATCACCACCAAAGAAACGATAAGTTGAATAACCAACATCATCTTTGTATGAATGCAATAGTTTCTGACTGAAAAAAGTTATGGTATCTCCTTCTGTAACTTTAAGAGTTGTGCTGTCTTCACCCATAACAACAATAGATTCTGCTTTTGGGAAGATCTCCTTGAACGGAAGTTTAGAAATAGATCTAGCCCCTAATTTAATCTGATTCAAAACTCCTTCTGCCGCCATGCGATAAACGTCAATTTCGCCCTCCTCAATATCGCCTTCAGATTTTCTATAATCTTTTCCTACAAACACAAAATCATTCCATATACGAATCGACTTCTCATTGGGAGCGATTATCCACTCGTTCTTAATCAATGAATAAATGCCCATTTTATCAAGATCTTCAGGAGGTTCAAAATAAACGACATCTCCATCTGCGCTAACCGAATCTTCACCAGGATACTCAAGGCTTGGTATAGCTCCCCATGACTGACAATTACTTCTCTTCTCTACATTTATTACGATTCCGTTCTTAATGATGACACCTGATGCAAACGAACAATAATTGAATGAATCAAGGCTCTCTATAGCGAGATTATCGTAGAAAAATAAACTGTCTGGAATCTCCTTTCCTTTATTGTATTTATCTCTGACAACAAAATCTTTCATATTATCAAACCTCAGATACCTTTCATCACCCAATAAATTGCGATCAAAGACAAGACAGTTATCATCAGCACTTTTAAAAGTCAGAAACTCACTAGTGCCTTCATTAATCGAATGAGCGTAAATGCCACCTACATCTTCAATTTGATAAAGAATATCAAAGGTTTCTTGATATAGAAAGATAGAAGCAGAAGGCAAAATTGCCCAACTCTCTTTTTTCTTATTGTAAAGCCCGGTTCCTTTTTTCGCTTTAGCGATAAAAAGATCTGAATCTCCACATTGTTCTAACTCAAATTTTTTGATGTTTTGAGAATAGCTGTTCAAGGATAATTGAAGACTTACAATTATCAATATGAATTTTAGAGATTTCTTGATCACGATACAATTTACAAATTATACCATTCAACGACATCTAAATTTTTTCTTCGCCCAGTGTTTTCAGGAGCGTAATTTTTACCGAGATAAGTGATAATAATCTTTTCTCTGTCACCCAAATCCCACAATCCCTGAGTCTCCTGCATCCATACAATGATGTCTTTCCAACCTTCTTCAGTCGCCCTATTTTGAGTAACCAAATCTAATGAATGGCAAGCTCCACAAGTGGTCATAACTTCTTGAACGCCATCATCCACGATTAAGCCTGTTGGCATATGAATACCATTCTCAATGGTGGTCGAGTCAAGCTCAAACATCATACTTTCGTCTGGTAAAGCTTGAGTTGAATCAAGTGAAACAACTTCTGGTGAGGGAGAAAATATATTCGGGTAAAATTGATTCTGAACAAACCAAAACAAACAAAATATCATGACCATTAAACCAATATTAATGGTTTTTTTGGCCTGTTTTAGGGCGATATCTATTAAAGACTTATCGTCCATTAAGCTTGTCTTACTGCAATTCTGTGAGAAGCATTATTGAGATATCCTTTGGGATTCCATCCCGGTAATATCATTGGTTGGGCAATACCTTTTTCATCTGTTGCTCTAGCCCAAATTTCGTAATAACCAAATTCAGGAAGCTTTACTTTAGTGCTCCATCTTTGCCAGGCTAATCTATTTACAGGATCTTTTAAATCACATTTTGTCCAGCTGACTCCAAAATCAATTGAAATTTCCATTTTAGAAACTTTCAAATCACCTGCCCACGCACTTCCTCTAACTTCAAACGAACCGCCTTTCGGAATCACTGCGCCTGTTTTTGGGTATGTAATCATTGATTTCACAGGCATTGATTCAATGATCTTCATTTGATCATCTGGTACTTTCGTGCCTGGTGGAACCGGAAACTTTGGAACTCGATATGATTGACCTCCCATTTTTGGTCCGTCATGTTCTCTATCTCTTACTGATATTCTTGTTAGCCATTTTCCTGAAACTGAAGCAGGCCATCCGCCACAAACTAATCTTAAAGGATACCCATTCATTACAGGAATCGCCTTATCGTTCATGGCCCAGGCAATCAAGGTTTCATCTTCTAAAGCTTTCTTAATTGGAACACCACGAGAAATCACCACTTTATCAGGATCTCCACTTAAATGCACGTCAGCTCCATAATAACCAATATAAACTGCATTATCTTTGATTCCGACTTTGTTCAAGACATCTTTTAATCTTACACCTGTCCATTTGGTACAAGCAACACCTCCCAAACTCCATTGATTTCCTTTTGCTGGTGGATTAAATTCTGAACGGCCATTTCCTCCACACTCTAAAGTGAGGTTGTATGAGTAATGGTCAAAATCATTCATTAATTCTTTGATACCAAAAGTCATGGGTTTGTCGACAGATTCTCCATCAATAGTCAAAGTCCAATTTTGAACATCTACATCAGCAGGCGGAATTCCATTATTTCTTACAAACATCAAATGAGATGGAGTCACCTCATAATCTAATAAATGAGGAGGTGTCTCAGCATTCCATGGTTTGCTATTCAGAATTTTCAGTTGATTGCTTTTCCCAGGAATTCCTTCATCTTGCTGATTACTTTCTAAACCAACAGGCTCTAATTCATCAGGGAAATTCTCAGCAAAAACTACTTTTGAACCCACAAGTGCTGCTAATGTTGCCATTGCAGACTTGCCAATAAACCTTCTTCTACTCTCCTTCTTAGACATGTTTACGCCTTTGCAATCACATTAAGTTCTTTAGCTATTTTTTCGAAAGCTGCAATTGCTTTATCAAGTTGTGCAATACTATGTCCTGCTGAAACTTGAACTCTAATTCTAGCTAAATCTTTGGGAACTACTGGATAGAAAAACCCTATCGCGTAAACACCTTCATCTAACAGTCTATTCGCAAACTCCTGTGCAATTTTCGCATCATAAAGCATAACAGGTACTATTGGAGAATCTCCTTCTCTAATTTCTAAACCTGCTTTTTTGATTCCGTCTTTAAAATATTTTGTGTTGCTTTCTAAGGTATCTCTTAGTTCAGTTGATTCACTCAATAAGTCCAATACAGCTATTGAAGCACCAACGATCGCTGGCGACAATGAATTTGAGAATAAATAAGGTCTTGAACGTTGGCGCAACATTTCAACAATCTCTTTCTTAGCAGCAGTGAATCCACCCATTGCCCCACCTAAGGCTTTACCAAGTGTACCTGTAATGATGTCTACTCTACCCATCACATTATTAAACTCATGAGTTCCTCTTCCTGTTTTTCCTATAAAGCCGGTAGCGTGACAATCATCAACCATAACTAATGCATCATACTTCTCAGCTAGGTCACAAATTTGATCAAGCTTTGCAATGTATCCATCCATTGAGAATACACCATCAGTAACAATGATTCTGTTTCTGTGCTGTTGAGCAGCCTTTAATTGCTCTTCTAAATCTGCCATGTCAGAATTCTTATATCTGTATCTAGCAGCTTTACATAATCTCACCCCATCAATAATTGATGCGTGATTTAATTCATCTGAAATAATGGCATCTTCTTTTCCAAAAAGAGGCTCAAAAACTCCTCCATTTGCATCAAAAGCTGCAGCATATAAAATCGTATCTTCCATTCCTAAGAAGTCAGATATCTTTTTCTCTAATGTTTTATGAATGTCTTGTGTACCGCAAATGAATCTTACAGATGACATTCCGTAGCCATGAGTTTCGAGTGCTTTTGCAGCACCTTCAATCACTTTAGGGTGAGATGACAATCCTAAATAATTATTTGCGCACATAATCACAACCTCTTCACCACTGTCAATTTTGACTTCGGCACCTTGAGGTGTTACGATTATTCTCTCTTCTTTATAAAGCCCAGCTTCTCTGATTGAAGCTAATTCTTCTTGCAATTGTTTTTCTAATTTTCCGAGCATAATTTAGTGTTGTGTGACATTTGTACCAAAGGTAACGATTCAATTCAATTATATTTGTATCATAAATCACATAAGCATGAAAAGGTTTTTCTACATCCCACTAATAGCAGTACTTTGCACACTTTCTTCATTTGGTCAATCCAATTCAGAAAGCATAATTACAGCAGATGAACTCTTAAAGAATTTTCAAGATTACAAAATCATTGATGTTTCGGTAACAGAAGCTTTTGATACCGCTAATATTACCGGCTCAAAAAATCTCTGGAGACCAGATTTTACCTCATCTACATCAGATATTGCTGGAATGGTTCCGTCTATGAATGAGGTGGAGGCTAGCATGATCAAATTAGAACTGACTCCTCAAGATAAGATTGTTTTATACGACCATAAAGGTGGATGTGATGCTGCTAGATTATACTTCATTCTTGATTATTATGGGCATGAAAATCTTTATCTCTTAGATGGCGGATTGAAAAGCTGGGGAGACAAGAATAACAATGTTCAACTAAATCCGCAGCTAATAAATATTGCAAACTATACTTTCACAAAAGGCACCTTAGACGACAGAATTGCCACTAAAGAAGATGTCAAAAAAGCGATAGATAATGAAGACTACATTATAGTTGATACCAGAACCCTAGAAGAATATGAAGGAAGCAAACAAAAAGACGGAGCTTCTTCGGCAGGTAGAATTCCTGGTGCTGTTCATATTGATTGGGCTCAGGACATACATTATGACGGGGATCATATGATCAGATCAAAAGATGAGCTACAAGGAATTTACAACTATAAGGGAGTAACAGCAGACAAAAAGGTTATCGTTTATTGCCATACAGGAGCACGTTCGGCTCACAATTATTTTGTGTTAACTGAAATATTAGGATACGAAAACGTACAGAATTATGATGGATCTTGGGTTGAGTGGAGCGCAGATAGCTCTTTGCCAACCGAAAGCGGAGCAGTAAGCGATTTAGAGTATTCTTCATACGGAGAGATTTTTGGAAACACCTTTAACAGCTATGGAAACTATCTTTGGAACCAGCTTACATTTCAAGCGAACCCGTGGTACGAAAATTATTTATGGTTCTTAGTTATTCTTTCGCTTGTTGTTTGGCTTTTAGAAATAGCATTCCCTTGGCGTAAAAACCAGGCTATTTTTAGAAAAGATTTTTGGTTGGATTTCTTTTTCATGTTCTTCAACTTTTACATTTTCAATTTGATCATATTCTTGGCTTTCTCAAAGTTCGTCACCAAAGGGTTCTATGATGTTAGTGGTGTTGATTTAACAAACACTTCTGTATTTGATATGAGCGGTTTACCTTGGGGAGTTCAAATGCTGATCTTCTTTTTGGCAACAGACTTTATTCAATGGGTAACACATGTCGCTCTTCACCGATTCAATTTCTTATGGAGGTTCCATAAAGTACATCACTCGGTTGAGCAAATGGGCTTTGCAGCACACTTAAGATATCACTGGATGGAAACTATTTTCTATACACCAATGAAATTCATTGCCGTTATGTTCATAGGAGGTTTTGCACCAGAACAGGCATTCATTATTTATTTCTTCACAATTGCAATCGGCCATATTAACCATGCTAATTTGAACATATCTTATGGTCCCTTAAAGTACATTTTGAACAACCCAAAAATGCACATTTGGCATCACGCAAAAGAACTACCACATGAAAGAAGGTATGGAGTGAATTTCGGAATCACCTTGAGCATCTGGGACTACATCTTTAAAAAGAATTACATCCCAGAATCTGGAAGAGACATTCCTCTTGGGTTTAATGATATGGATAAATATCCAAAGGGCTTTTTTGGATTGATCTTCTCTGGTTTTAGAAAGAAGAGCTAGGCCTGTTCGTTAGATTTGGGTAACTGAATTCCTTGTTTCAAGATCACTGCTCCCATTGCTATCAACCATAAAACTTTGATGTGGAAAAGTGGTTTGTAGATTTCAAAGTTATCTGGAATACCCATTATGACAACAACAGCAGTGAGACCCAATAATGCAGTGAACCAACCCAGCCACTTTGGTAAAGTCGACCACTTCACGAATCCAGCTCCTAACAGAACCAATCCAACTCCAGAAAAAACTCTTCCAAAACGAATGAAACAAGTCACATATTGGTTGGTGTAAAGGATGTCATCCATAAACTCCTGAATTTCTGTTGCTGATTTCCCAGCAGTTTGACCAACTCCCCAAGCACCATAATTATAATAGTATGCTGCTGCTATCGCCAAAGTAAATGTCCCGATAATTAACACACCAGCACCTGGTAAAACGAGCACTCTCCAAGGTTTTTTAGCCATAATAGAAACCAATGCAAATAATGCTACTCCCATGGCTACCCATCCGAAAATATGAATACGATACATCCAAATGAATGTCCAAACTTTATCTCCAATTGCCTCAAAATCTGAAGCCACAATATACTCTCCAATATGGTGGGGCGCTAATGCCCAACCAACCCACAATAGGGCTGCAGCCACAATAAATGCCCACCCTGTGAACTTAGTTTCAAAATCCTTTTGTATGTTAACCATGCTGTATTTTTTGTTGCAAAAACAAAAATAGAGTGCCAAAAATTGTTCAGTGTGACCTTTGTCACATTAGGCACCCTCATACTGTTTAATTCAACAAACGTTCGCATTCACCCACTAAATTCAGGATTTCACCATATTTATTCAGGATTTCTGGATTACGCACATTATATTGGTATCACTAAATATAAAATCATGAAAAAATTACTTTTTACACTTGCCCTTTTCATCACCTCCTTTGCAGGATTTACTCAATTAAATTTTGATGCTATCCCTGATGAAGCTTACGAAGAGATTCCGGCAATGAGCAAAAAATTTAAAATTGAGGATAATGGCTTAAAGTGCGGTAGAGTAGTTTTTCAATATTACCCTGAATACGAATACAAAAATTCAATTGCATTTGGTTCAGTTTGTAGAGTTGTTATGGATCAAATAACAGGTCTTCAAAAAACTGAGGATGGAACATTCGCAATGGGACGTCATCAGGTGAAAAGAAAGAGTGATGGTGTAGTTGTGATGGAAGAAGGTTGGAAGTTTGTAAATGGTGGAGCAGCTTTTCCTGAAGGTGAAGGAGACAGCAAGCAAGTTGATCTTCCTATTTATATCGGGCGCCCTATGTACTCGGGAACGTACATCATTGAAATGGAAATTAAAGACCTGTGTTCAGGTAATTCTACAAAAACCATTGCAACTTTTGATATAGGACCAAGTCCTTCAATTACGACAACTGCAAAAGGCGGAGCGTCATTTTCAGAGATCTTTTTATTCTCTGTACCTCAAAGCACAATTGTATTGGATGGCAGAGCAAAGGTTGGGAATTTCAAAATGTTGTTTGATGAAATAGAAGGATTCACTTTAGAAGAAGGATACTATAGCATAGGATTAGAAATGATTTTAACTGATGTAAAAAATGGTGAAGAATTACTACACATAGAAGATGCTATTTCAGAAAATGGCGGAGCATTCAAAAAAGAAGGGCCGTTTATGTTAGACCCTTATGCAGAACTTTCTAGTCAGGTTTTAGGAACTGACATCAAGTTTTATGTGAGAATATGGGACAAAAAAGGTAAAGCTGAAATTACCGGAACAACCACCTTTACAGTTGTTGAGTAGATGAAGATATTTTTACCACTTCTTGCTATATCATTAGCAACCGTTTCTTGCGTTAGCGAATCTGGTCCTGACGATTTTGAGATTCCAGAAATTCCTAACGGGGCTGACCATGAAATGTCAGATGAATGGATAGATAAAATTTATTCAATCGATCAGACATCAGAAGGACTTAAATGCGAAGATATTTTTTTGACCAAGGGAGGTAAAAAAATTGAAAGCAATGTGATATTCGGAGAGCAGATCAGAATGAATTTCAGTGAAATAAAGGGTCTAGAATTTCCTAACGGAAAGTGTGAAGTAGACATGATGTTCTTGTTTACAAATTTAGAAGGAGATACTTTAGATTATTATCCTTTTGGTAGCATTCCGCCAATAGTTGATTCGAACAAGGTTCAAACTCACCCTGAACTTAGCACCTATTGCTTTGTGGTTTCACCAACATATTCAGGAAGTTCATATTACTTCACTTCAGGACTAAAAGATGTTACGAATGGCAGAACTGTTTACGGTAAAACGAAACTTAATGTAAAGGCTAATGAAAACATCCACATTGATTCAGAAGGATTAAGCTGTAAAGAAGGATTTGTATACGATCCAATAGACAATTTTTACGTGACGAACAATGTCATCACTAAAGGAAGAGATTACGACTTCGCAATTTTAGGAGTAAGCGGATTCACACTTAAAGGTGATTATGCTAATATTGGTATCAAATTAAAAATGACAGACTTGAATAACGAAGATCCATTTGATAGCGGTGATCTTCTTTTAAGCAATAACGGAAAAGTTAAGTTCTCTGACATCAACGAACTACTTTCTATCGACTTTCAAGTAGCCGAAGAATTCAATCAAAACACAATTCACGTAGAAATTGAAGTTTGGGATAAAAACTCAGATTCAAAACTTTCTTATTGGTCCGATTTCATAATAGCTGCCTCATAAATCGTATATTTCGACTGTGAAATACGCATTTTACCTTTCTATCATATTATTAATTAGTTCTTGTAACCAAAGGGCTCAAGAAGATGATTTTGAAGATTTAGAAGATCTCTACTCTGAAGATTTTCTTGACGAGATTGCCGTTCTTGATGAAGATTATGAAGTCGAGATTATTGAGAATGGACTTGAATGCGATTACATCTACCTAAGTGTTAATGACGTAATGATTGATGGGCATATCACCTATGGAGATGTCATCTTTATGCACTTTGATTTGATTGAAGGAATTACACTGTCAGAAGATTACAGTGAATATAATCTTGGAAGTTCTTATCTATTTACAACCTTAAAAGGGGATACTGTTGAGTATTGGTCATATGAAGACATGGACTTGTTCACTGAATATCACAATGAATATGACGACATCTATTTGAATAACTCTATTGAAGTATCAGAACCTTTAGAAGAAGGAGAATCATATTATTTCTACTCTTCATTTAGAGATGAGGCCACTGGAAAAGAACTCATGGGTAAAGCCCTAATCACAATAGATGAAAATCCTCACATAAATGCAAAGAATGATGGTTTAAAATGCTCAGTGGCATATGTGTGGGATAAAGAAGAAGAGACTTATGTGACAAATAATGAAATTGAAGTAGGTAAGTATTATTACATGGGTGTTCATGGTTTGAGAGGATTCAAAAGTCAAGGTGAAATGGCTCATTATGGCGCAAGCTTATTCATTGAAGATGAGAACGGAAACGTATTAGTAGAAGCTGAAGATTATATGATATCAGAGTCGCCAAAACTAAAAAGTGAAATATTTAAAGAAGTGAATCTTGAATTCATTTTGTACGAGTATTATGACATGGATGTGGTTCATGTAACTGCAAACTTTTGGGATAAAAGAGGTGGTGGATCATTCTCTTTTCAATGTGATTTTGATGTAATTGAAGAGCAATACGACTTTGATTACTACGATTATTAAGAATGATATATGACAAATAACGATATTTTTAAAAAGTTAAGAGTTGCTCACAAATTCACGAATACTGATATCGTTAAGATTTGTGCTCTCGTTGATTTCAAAGTTTCAGAGAGTGAATTGGGTGCTTTTTTTAGAAAAGAAGGACACCCCAAATACAGAAACTGTGGAGATCAAATTTTAAGAAATTTCTTAAATGGTTTGGTCATTCACTTGAGAGGACCAATGCCTGACAAGCGCCCACAGAGGGCCGCAGAAGGAAAAGATGATTAATATGAAAAAAGTAATCCCAATGATTCTTCTTGCAATGTTCGCCATGACGGCTTGTAAGAAAAAGGGCTGTATATATGAAACGGCCACCAATTATGATGCATCAGCTGAAGAAGATGATGGCTCTTGCATATTCCCAGAACCAGAACCAGATCCACGTGACGCTTACCTTGGTACTTATACGGTCGTTGATTCAATGAATCTCTTAGGATCTTTTGATCATGAAACGAACTATTCTTTAAATGTAACAACAGGAGGAACAGTCTCAGACACCCTCTTATTGACCAACCTTTGGGGTGATGGTGGCGCCTATAAATGTTTACTGATAAATGAATCTATCACTATTTATTCTCAACAAGTGAGCGGCCCTTACTACACTTCAGGAAGTGGAAGTTTAGCGAATGCACTAATAAATTACTCGACTTCAGGAGACGTTTACGAACACTGGGGAAGCGGAACAAAAGATTAGGCCACTTATCTCATTTAAAAAAGTCGGCACAGTATTTGTTATTTTTTTGTTAAAATTAGTAAAAACACCCCTTTTTATTGATCGCAAAATGATAGCAAAATTGTTTTTACAATGTTGACTTAATCATCTTGATTCAAAATTGATTAGTGAATAATTGCAGAAGCAATGAAAAGGGATTGGCCGAATCATAGGCGGCCTTGTTAGATGGAGAAGCTCTTAATTGGGCTTCTCTTTTTTGTTTCTTTTCACAACTCCTGAATTGTATCATTATGAAACATCTGATCACTTTAGTCTCAGTAATGCTATCTGCTTTCTCTTTTGGTCAAAAAATAAAAGCCCAGATTCAATTGGTAGATACTAATCCGAATGCTACTACAAGAATCATCTCAATAAATGTGCGACAAGACAATGTGCCGGGAGCAATTAAAGCCACAAGGGACAGCATTTACTTCAACGTTGAGCTGAATAAAAATGTACTCACTTATGTCTCCTTAACTGTTAGAGACTCGATAGCGGCATACAAAATGGGACAAACCTTCACGGCTATGTCTGACACAATTATTTCGATTCCTTTCACTGCACCACCAAATAGAGGAAGAAGAAGACTTGACTAAATGCAACCATTTCTTAGCTAAGTGCATCATCTAAGAAAGAACAACTATGAAGTCATTAATTTTCAGCAGTATCATTCTTATCAGTTTAGCCTCTTGCAAAAAAATCGTTTGTGAAGAAGGGCCAGTTTCACGTGAAGATATATCTCAATCTACATTGTACGGAGCAGGTGATGAAAACATTGATGAAAGCAATCTGGTGATTAAGACACAGAATGAGTGGGATGACCTAATTGAAAAAATTGACGCAGTGAATGACGAATCATCTAACTTCTCAACTACAGTTATTGATTTCAATACACACATGGTTATTGCTTGCTTTGATAAAGTTCAACCAAATGGTGGATATTCGTTAGAAATTGGAACCGTTAATCATGACGGAACTCAATTGAATGTTGAAGTAATCAAAACGAGCAGCTCAGGAATGGTGACTCAAGTTATTACTCAACCTTACGAAATCATTGTGGTGAAGAGATGTGATGACAATGTCGTTTTTTACTAAACTTCATCATCCAAAATTTCAGAAGAAGTTTCAACTTCTTCTTTTACAAAAAAGGTACTCAACAAAGCATACAAAATTGTAACAGGAACGTAGATGGCTACTGTACCGAGCATCAACCAATAAAGGTCAATAAAGTCCATTCCAAAACCAAATCTCATTATCAGAAGAACTATACATGTTAGGCCAAAGGAAAATCCAGCACGCTTAATTCCGGTATTTAAAAACTTGAGTTTCAGGAGATCAATTTAGCTTTAATAACTAAACAATCCTACACTAAAATGGTTCTCAAGAATCTATTTCTCTTCAGTAGAAGTCAAACTTTTGACCCAAGCAATCCCTCTTTTAATCGGACGCTTTTCAGCCACAAGGATAAACACATATGCCAATAAAAGAGCAAAGAATGTAGCCGAGACGAACCATAAAAACCAGGCAATTGTCCATTGCAAAGCCACCTTGCATCTGTGATAAAAAGAAATCGTTACAGCAGCCACAGTTCTAGTCTCAGCTAAGGCGAACTTCACTGTGCAAAACTCATTTGACTTATCAAAATCTCCCAGATTAACGCCAAGATTTTGAAGTTCAACTTCAATCTCTAAAATCCTGTTTTCAAGATTAACGTATTCATCAATTTTTCCACCCTTTTCTTTGAATTCTATCAATGATTCGTGCGTTTTCTCTAAAGATTCCTTTCGTGCATTTAATTCTAAGTAATCGTTTGTTTTATCATTTTTAATGATTTGCTTAAAATGGGTAACACCCACTTTTATAAGCTGGTTGTACAAGCTGTCAAAGTTTTCAGGTGGTACACCTACTTGTAGCTGCAGTTGCCTATCTCCTTTATTTCCATACTTCTTTTCGTATTGAATTATACCATCAAACTCTTCTACCTGCCCTCTCACAAACTCTTCATCTTCATCAAACTTACCGGTAGCCGCTTGAACCTCTGCAATTTTTTCATACTTCTGCTCTACTGATGTCGGTTCAAACGACTGATCAGGAGATTGGAAATCATAATCCAACTTATCCTTAGATGTAGACATACCTTTATCAAACTTGTCTGTGGCATAATTGCTTTTTCCACTTTCGAAATAGTCAAAATAAGGCGTCTCTTGATAAGCTTCATCTGTCTCCAAAGTATAGCCATATCCTAACCTGAAACAAAAGAATAAAACAAAAATTCCGATTAGAAAAAATACGAGATTTCTAAATTTTTTAGTGAGGATGCGATTCATGGCTTGGGGTTTTTCTTTGTAATTTATACAAAGAATGCATGCCAGTCAAAAAAGTAACATTCTTTAACAGATTGAACATGTACCTATATCACCTTTGAAACTGTCCATCATCATATTCTAAGCCATTCTAATCATCTACTTTTATAGAATGCAGGCAGAACAAAAATCATCTATTCACTTTTTAGGTGGAGCGGGAACAGTAACTGGATCAAAAACATTAATTGATAGCGGGACTAAAAAAGTCATGATTGATTGTGGTCTTTTTCAAGGCTTGAAAGAATTGAGGCAATTGAATTGGGAAGACCTGCCTGTTGATGCTTCAAAGATTGACGCGGTAATTCTCACACATGCTCATCTGGATCACTGTGGATATCTACCTGCCTTGGTAAAAGGTGGTTTTAGAGGGAAGATTTATTGCACGCCCGCTACGGCGGAATTAGCTGAAATTATTCTACTCGATAGTGCTAAAATTCAAGAGGAAGATGCCGACAGAGCAAACAGAAAAAAGTACAGCAGCCACTTGCATTGCAAACCTCTTTACACTCAAGAACAAGCCAGAAAAACCTTTGAATTATTCGACACTCATGCATATAATGAATGGGTAATCATTGATAATAGCATTAAGTTTCAAATGTTAAATGCTGGCCACATTTTGGGTTCAGCCATGATAGAGGTGAAAGTGAACAAAAAGACGCTTGTATTTTCAGGGGACATTGGAAGAAGAGATCCCATGCTACTCTATCCTCCAAAGAGAGTTGATCATGCTGACTATGTTATACTGGAGTCAACTTATGGGGACAGGGTACATGAAATTCATGAAGTGAAAGAAAAACTGCTAGAGGTTATTTTGGAGACCTATGATAAGCGTGGAATATTGATGATTCCGTCATTTGCCGTTGAACGAACACAAGAAATGATCTTTTTGTTGCATTTACTAAAAGATGAAGATCTGCTTCCGAACATCCCAATTTACTTAGATTCTCCAATGGGCATCAAATCAACCTTGGTTTTTGATAAATACCCTGAAATGCAAGACATCTCAAAGTACAATGCTGACCGCATGTATGATGTGGTAGACTATATAGAAACGTATGAAGAGTCTAAAGCAATTGTGGCTGACAAAAAACCTAAAATCATCATTGCCGGAAGTGGTATGCTAGAAGGTGGTAGAATACTTCATTATTTAGCAAACCACGGAGGAGACCCCAAAAACACCATCCTATTCGTAGGCTTTCAAGCTGCTGGAACAAGAGGACGTGACTTGGTAAGAGGGAATAAACAAATCAAGCTGTTTGGAAAATACTATGATATCAATGCAGAAATCAGATCTATATCATCTATGTCTGCTCATGCTGACAAAAATGAAATGCTAGACTGGTTGGGCAACATCAAAGAAGAGCCAACCACGGTATTTTTGAATCATGGCGAACCTCATCAAACTAACTCATTTAGAGTTTTAATTGAAAGCAAGTTAGGATGGCATGTTGAGATTCCGAAAATAAATGAGGCCTTTGAGATTTAGACTTTCACCCCTATCATACAAACATCATCCAATTGTTCAAAGGAACCTTTCCAATCTTCAAAGTTTTCGTCTAAAGTTTTGAGTTGCTCTGACATTGGTAAATGGCTTATTCCTAAGACGAAACTTAAGAGCTGTTTTGCCTTGAATTTTTTGCCTTTTTCGCCTCCAAACTGATCTTGATATCCATCTGAAAACACATAGATGATGTCGTCTTTCAAGAGCTTTAGTGAATGCGAAGTGAAAGGCATTGATTTGAAGAACTTACCTACAGGTTGTTTATCCCCTTTGGTAATTATCATTTCACCATCTCTCAAAATCCATAAAGGATTATTGGCTCCAGCATATTGAAGCTCTGAGCCCTCAATTGAGCACAAGGCAATGTCCATCCCATCCGAAATTTCATGATCACCTGATTCTAGTTCATCCGCAATTAATTCTCTCGTTTTATTTAGAATATCTGCAGGGTCAGATAAATTAAACTCTAGAATCGAGCGATTTAATGCATTATTACAAATAACAGAAACCATTGCACCCGGGACTCCATGACCTGTACAGTCGGCGGCTGCAAAATATGTTTTTCCATGTTCTTTTTTGACCCAGTAAAAGTCACCTGCGACAATATCTTTTGGCTTATACAGCACAAAGGATTCTTTCAAATGCTCTTGAATAAAAGATGCCGGAGGCAATATCGCAGATTGAATTCGTTTTGCGTAATTAATAGAATCAAGAATCTCTACATTCTTTTCTTCAGCAATCAACCTATGCTGTTCAGCAGTCTCTCTTAGTTTTTCAGATTCATCCTTTTGAGCCGCAATTTCTAATTTTTGACGTCTTATTACTCTCAATCTGTTGAAAATGAATCCAACAAATAACACCAACAATCCCAATCCAAAATAGAGGTATAATTTCACCGACTTTTCGTGCGCCAACTTCTCATCTTTTAAATCAAGTTCGGCCTTAGCTACTTGTTTCTCTTTTTCTCTTTCAATGCTATCACTTAGGGCTTGTTGTTCGTACTTGATTTCATAATTAAGCCTGGTAATATCATTTCGCTTAGCGTCAGACTCTGTCTCTTTTCGAAGTCTCTGCAATTTAGTTAAATTTCGATATGCGTTCTTGTAATCACCTATCTGTGAATAGGCCTCATTTAAACATTCACAATTAAATATTTGTGGACGCAAGTTTTTCATTTCATAGGATTCCTCAAGTCCTTCTTCGCAGATTCGAATTGCCCCATTTGGGTCAGATTGAGCAATTTTCAACTTCCCAATTTTAGATTTTAACCAGCCCGTATTCATCCCATAGGACATCTTAATATCAAGTGTTTTGTTGAAATAATAATCAGCAGAATCAAACTTTTCAATATTGTAATAAACTTCTCCTATTGTACTGTAAGCATAGCTTGCCAGTTTTTCATTTTTAATTGCATTGGCATAAAATAAACTCAAGCGCTCAAACTCAATTGCCTCTTCATATTTTTCGAGTCTAACATTGTTATTACCCAAATGGTTGTACCAAATAGAAAGCTCAAATGAATCTTTAGCTGCAATGGCTACTTCCAATGCCTCATTACAGTATTCTAGAGAAAGGTCATGTTCTTCTTTTCGATAATAAATTTGGAATAGAAACTCACTGGCCAACAGAGCTTGAGATAAGGAATCATGACTAAGATAAATCTCTCTAGACTTTGATAAAAGTTCAACCGCATTTAGTTCGTCTAACTGAAAGAACGAAATTTTACCACGATAAAAAGAGGTAGCGCCATCCCAATACGAACCTTCTGTTGAAGATGGATGATCTTCAATTTCTTGAATTAATGTGTTGGCTGTTTCATAATCAGCAATGGAGAGTGCTTTCTTAATAGAATCTTCTTTCAATTCAAGAGACTGAGCCAAACTGCTAGTGAACACAGTTAGCGTCAAGATTATTCCGAAGAGGGCAAAGCGTTTCAAAAGTTCAATTCTTTGGGCCGAAGATAACCAAATTTGAACTTAAATCTGCTACCCCTTCACCAAGTCCATTCTTGTGTCTCCTTCGTCAAGATCTGCAATGGTTCCTTGAGAATCAGATAATGAATCAAAAGTGATATCTAGTGCCAATACTTCAGCTTTGATATATTCAGCATTGTTTTCAATGGCCGATTTTACAACATCATTGGCGTCAAATGTCAATTTGATTTTATCCATAACTTCAAGACCAGAGTCTTTTCTGAAATTCTGAATTCTGTTCACTAACTCTCTTGCAATACCTTCAGATTTCAACTCTTCGGTAAGCGTTACATCTAATGCTACTGTGATTCTCCCTTCAGAAGCAACTGTCCATCCAGGAATATCATCTGTTACAATATCAAAGTCAGCCAAATCTAATTCAATGGCACTTCCTTCAATTTCACCTTTCCAGCCTGCATTGGCTTCAACAGCAGAGATTTCTTCACCTCCCCATTGATTCACCATGGCTGCAATTTGTTTCATTTGCTTACCGTACTTAGGTCCGATTGTTTTGAAATTAGGCTTAATCTTCTTGCTGATTACACCTTCAGTTTCTTCTAATAAGTCAATCTCTTTAATGTTCACCTCAGATAAAATCAAATCAGAAACATCTTGCAATCTTCTTGCAAAATCATTGTCCAAAACAGGAACCATGATTCTTTGTAAAGGTTGACGTACTTTGATTTTTTCCTTTGCTCTTAATCCTAATACCAATGATGATACTTTTTGAGCAATGTCCATTTTCTCTTCTAAATCCAAATCAATTTGAGACTCATCTGCTACAGGGAAATCTGCCAAGTGAACTGACTCTGCTTGATGACGACCACACACAGAATTTAAATCCATGAATAATTGATCAGAAAAGAAAGGAGCGATTGGCGAACTTAATGTTGCAACCGTTTCTAAACATTGATATAAAGTTTGGTAAGCTGATATTTTATCATCTGTGTAATCACCTTTCCAGAATCTTCTTCTACACAGCCTTACATACCAGTTAGACATCTCGTCAGTCACAAATCCTTGAATTAATCTACCCGCTTTCGTAGGTTCATAATCTTCAAAAGCTGCTTCTACATCTTTAATCAATGAATTCAGTTTTGAAAGAATCCAACGATCAATTTCTGGTCTGTTCGTAATGTCTGCTTCTTCATATTTGAAGCCATCAATATTTGCATATAATGAGAAGAACGAATAAGTATTGTAAAGTGTACCGAAGAACTTTCTTTGCACCTCAGTTATACCTTCTTCATCAAACTTTAGGTTATCCCAAGGTTGAGCATTGGTGATCATATACCAACGAGTTGGGTCAGCCCCATATTTCCCTAGGGTTTCAAACGGGTCTACGGCGTTTCCTAAACGTTTAGACATCTTTTGACCGTTCTTATCAAGCACTAATCCATTTGAGATAACATTTTTGTACGAAACCGTATCAAATACCAATGTTGCGATAGCGTGTTGCGTATAAAACCATCCTCTAGTTTGATCAACCCCCTCTGCAATGTAATCTGTAGGAAATGCAGAAGGCCCTTTTGGCTCAGTTCCGTTCTTAAATGCCTCAACTCCATTATCAATTAGTTCTTTGTTTTCAAACGGATAATGTTGCTGAGCAAAAGGTGCAGACCCTGAATCAAACCAAACATCAATTAAGTCTGCTTCTCTTTTCAGTGGTTGACCTGTTGCTGAAACTAAAGTGATGTCATCAACATAGTTTTTATGCAGATCAATCTTTGCATAATTTTCTTTTGACATATCACCCGGAACAAAATCGGCCAATGGATTTGAATCCATCAAACCAGCATCAACTGCTTTTTGAGCTTCAGCTTTTAATTGTTCAACAGATGAGATACAGATTTGCTCTGTTTTATCTTCTGATGTCCAAACCGGAATTGGAATTCCCCAATATCTTGAACGTGAAAGGTTCCAATCGTTAGCTGTCTCCAACCAATTTCCAAATCGTCCTTCACCCGTTGATTTCGGTTTCCAATTAATCGTATTATTCAAGGCCACCATTCGCTCTCGCTTATCAGTTACTTTGATAAACCAAGAATCTAATGGGTAATATAAAATGGGCTTATCTGTTCTCCAGCAATGTGGATATGAGTGAACATATTTTTCAATATGAAATGCCTTGTTTTCAATCTTCAGCTTCAAAGTGATTCGTTCATCTACGCTCAAGTAGCCTTTCAAATCAGCAATGATGTCTTTTAAATTTTCTCTTTGCTTAGCGAGTTCTGCTTCCTCTTCTCCTTCTTCTAAATACTCAGCTTTCACGTATTCGCCACCTAATCCAAATGTAGGATCAACCAATTCTTTTCTGAAACGACCTTGCAAATCCACTAATGGAACAGCAGTATCGTTTTCGTCTTTGATCATTAAAGGTGGAACTCCTGCCGCCTTAGATACAAATGCATCATCTGCACCAAAAGTTGGAGCTGTATGCACGATTCCTGTACCATCTTCGGTAGTCACGAAATCACCTGGAATCACAACAAATGCCTTATCAGCATTTTCATAAGGTTGGCAATAATCTAACAATTGCTCATATTTGATTCCTACTAAATCAGTTCCTAGGCATTCTCCGATAATTGCATAAGGCACTTTTTTGTCGCCTTTTGCATAAGTCATTGAAGCCGCATCTTCAGCTTGCTCAAATTTCTTTCCGAACTGTTTGCCTACTAAATTTTTAGCAAGCACAACTTGAATTGGCTCATGCGTATATTGATTCCAAGTTTGAACTAAAACATATTCAATTTTAGGTCCTACTGTTAATGCTGTATTTGAAGGAAGTGTCCATGGAGTAGTCGTCCAAGCTAAGATGTGTAATTGCTCATCAATTGAATTTGCAAATGGAGTTGATTCTCCTGCTCTAACCTTAAACTGCGCCACACAAGTGGTATCTGTCACGTCCTGATAACAACCAGGTTGGTTAATTTCATGAGAACTCAAACCAGTTCCTGCTTTAGGAGAATAAGGTTGGATGGTGTATCCTTTGTACATCAAATCCTTCTCATAAATTTGACCTAATAACCACCAAACCGACTCCATATATTTTGGATCATAGGTAATGTATGGATCTTCCATATCTACCCAATATCCCATCTTCACTGTCAAGTCATTCCAAACATCTGTGTAGCGCATTACTGCCTCACGACAAGCTTTGTTATAATCGTCAACAGAGATTTTATTTCCAATATCTTCTTTAGTGATTCCGAGTTCTTTCTCTACTTTCAACTCTACAGGTAAACCGTGAGTATCCCACCCAGCTTTTCGTTTTACTTGGTATCCTTTTAATGTTTTATAACGGCAAAAAATATCTTTAATCGCACGAGCCATTACGTGGTGAATACCAGGTAATCCGTTTGCTGAAGGCGGTCCTTCGGTAAATACGAAAGCAGGACTTCCCTCACGGGTATCCATACTTTTTTGAAAGATGTTTTTCGATTCCCAATCTTTTAGCACTTTTTCAGCTACGTTTGGTAAGTTCAGTCCTTGATATTCAGGATATTTATTGCTCATTGTAATCTCACTAAATTGAAGGTGCAAAATTAATGATTTTTCCCGTTCCATACCTTTGAAGGGCCATTAAACCATGATAATATGGTTTGGCAAGTATACTGCCCTGGAGATTTAACTGAGAAGTATGGCTTCCCAAACTTCAGAACAAGATCAACTCATTGCGGTCAAAGTATTGATACTGTTCAATTGAACTCCTTTCGATTTTGTGAAAATCAGTGACGCAACTGACAATAATCACTTATTTCTAAATGCTTTGACTGTAACTTCGTTTAATAAAACCATGTAAAATGAAGCATTCTAAAGCTATTCTCAAATTTTTCTTTGGACTATTTTTACTCTTCCATCTTTCTGGAGCATATTCTCAAACAATCGCAGTGGGAGACATTTACACAAAAGGAGTAGATATGACACCTAGCATAGCTGCTAAACTGACGCGAATTGAACTCGTTAAACTTGAAAAATATGTTGTTTTAGATGAGTTTGACATGAGGTCTGCAATGAATGGAGATTCGACATTCACTGATTGCTATGGTAAAGAGTGTCTCGTTCGTTTGGGTAAAAAACTGGATGTTGACAAGATCATTTCAGGCAGTTTTGAAGTCGTAGGAAAAAAGATTGTGGTGACCTTAAAACTTATTGATGTAAAGAGCGGAACCTTGAAAATGACTAATTCAATTGAATTTGCTGATCAACCGGGAGAATTGTCTAGAATGACTGAAATCACATTGCGTGAAATGCACGATATGCCTGTTAATTCAGAAACAAAAAAGCGCTTAGGCTTTGAAGAAGAAATCATCACTCCACCTACCGTCGGAAGAATTAATAACTCAGGACCAAGATTTGGAGTCTCTGCTGCAGCTTTAGGAGAAATGAATAAGTTTTTTCAGCGTAAAACCTACAATGGTGGCCTTGATATTTATCCCGTTATTTCAAATATTGGCTATCAATTTGAAGTTCAATATATCGGTACTGAAAATTTTTCTGCTCTATTCGAAATTATTCCAAACATTGGTGGAATGGAACAGGGTCAATTTATTCCTTCGGTGAGTCTTTTAAACGGTTTCCGTGTGGGACAACAGGGTTGGGAATTAGCCTTTGGTCCTGCCTTTGGTATGCGCAGAGTTAAAACCGGAGTATATCAATATCCCAATGGCGAACACCAAGGCGAGTTCTATGATCAACAAGAGTGGTTCAACAAAGAATACGAAATTTGGTCAGCCAACCCTGAAAATGTGGATCAAACCACCGGTCAATGGCTTCCAGGAAGAAATTTTGAAGCCCCTTCAGAAGATGAATTCTCAACTTATCTTCATAAAGAAGGATTTGCTGAATTCAATGCGAGTTGGGTAATGGCGATTGGAAGAACCTTTAGAAAAGGAGCTCTAAATGTCCCATTAAACATTTACTATTCAGGCAATAAATTTGGTGGTATGATAGGAGCTTCAGTTGGTTTCAATGTTGTCCGTTCAAAATCAAGAAGTAAAAAAATAACTCAAACATATTAGTTATGAAGAAATTACTATTCCTTTCGCTTTTAGCCTTAACGACCAATCTATCTTTTGGGCAATCTATAGCTGTTGCGAATATTAACACTTATAAAGTTTATGCTGACCCTTCGTCTGCAGCTACTTTGGTTAGGTTAGAGCTTTTCAAGATTAGAAAGTATTCAATTCTTGATCAATTTGACATGGCAGAAATTTCTGATCCTGAAAAATATGACGACTGTTTTGCAAAGGGTTGTCTTTTAGAATTTGGGAAAGAATTAAATGTGGATTATGTTATTTCGGGAAGTATCGATAAAATTTCTGACAAGATTGTAGTAAATCTTAAGCTCATTGATATTCAGGCAGAAGAAGCCGTGAAGACAGCCACACATGAATTTTCAAACCAAGAAGAAGAATTACAAAGAATGGTTGGAATTGTGGTGAAGAAGCTTCATGGCCTACCTTCAGATCCAGAACTGGTGAAAAGGCTCTCTTTTAACAATGAAGTCATTACCTCATCACAATACTCTAAAGTTAAAAACTCGGGACCAAGAATCGGAATGGCATATGCATATGGCACCTTGGGAGAATATATGACTCGAGCTGAAAATCAGGGAGGTGCGAACATTGTTCCAATTGTATCTGCGATTGGATACCAATTTGAAGTTCAATACGTAGGGACCGAGAATTTTTCAGCCCTCTTTGAATTCATCCCTCAATTTATCGGATTAGAACAGGGACAAATGATTCCTTCTTTGAGTGTTCTGAATGGATTCAGATTTGGAAAAGCAGGGTGGGAATTTGCATTTGGACCAAGTTTCGGATTAACAAAAACATCAAAAGGATTCTTTGATTCGAAGGCGCTTTATGGGGCTGAGAATGGATACTTCAGCGAAACTGATGCCGATTTTCCATCAACATACTTAGAAGATGGCTATCGTTTAGAACAGCATATTGATAAAAGAGGTGATGTGAAATTTAGTACTAGATGGATTGTTGGATTTGGAAGAACTTTCAATTCTGGAGCTCTCAATGTGCCTGTTAATATTTTTCATTCTTCTCAAAAAGGAGGAGGAATGATTGGAGTTAGCGTAGGATTCAATATTACTCGCTCTAAAAAGAAATCATGAAAAGGCTCTCAATCTTATTCTTAGCTTACATTAGTTTGATCACATCCTGTGAAAAGGAGCCTGTAGAATTTGGTGGTAAAATAAGCGTTCGTGGCTTGACCTTTAATTCTGTAGAAATTTCGGCTTCAGCATTTTTAACTGGGGCTTCAGGTTCAATTGAGCGTGGAATAAAGCTCTCCGAATCTCCTAAAGACGAATCACATTACTATTCTTACTCAGAAACAACTATTAATGCGGGAAACGGCAACGGCTCAATTGTTGAAACCATTGAAAACCTTAAATTAAATACTACCTACTATTGTCATCCATATGCCTATTCATCAGGAAGAATTTATAGAGGTGAAGAGATTAGTTTTATATCCAATTTACTTTATACTGGAGATATTGATGTTGGTCAAATAGGACCAGGAGGAGGTTCTGTTTTTTACATTGACGGACAAGGAGGAGGAATGGAAGCAGTTTATTATGACAGCTGGAGTGGCGCATGGGGCTGCGATATGATTGACATACTTGGAACTTTGACAGATTTTGGTTCTGGATTGAACAATACAGCTGCAATTAATACTAACTGTACAGATTCAAATGCGGCTGCAAACACTGTTTTTAATCTTACTTTCAATGGGTTTTCGAATTGGTATTTACCCTCTAAAGATGAATTAGATTCTATTTATACTAACGCATTTCTCCCCGGACATTTATCTGTTCCAACTCAAACTTATTTCAGCTCTTCACAAGTCGACCAAGAAGAGGTATGGGCTATTGATTTTACAGATGGAACGTCTCTCGCATTTGACAAAGTACTGACACCAGGGCCTCGTATAATTATGGTTAGAAATTTCTAAAAACTTAACAGCTAGAAGATGGAAAAAATTTATAGAAAATCGGTATTAACAACTTTAGGGGTTTTAATCGTTCTATTATGTTCATGTGAAAAAGAAGGATTCAATTCCTCAAGTGTTATGACCATTAGAAATGTGACGCATAATTCGGTTGATGTGAGCGCAACATATTTTTCAAGTGGAGAAGAAACAAGTTTTGAAAGAGGCTTTAAATATAAAGGAGGCCAGTACACCTTCTTTGTTACCCATGTTGCTGATGGTCAGAGTAATGGGAGTGTAAACGCTACTATCACTGATCTAGACCCAGATACAGAATACACTATTTATTCATATGTATACAATGGATCTGTTTATCCCAGTGAAGAACAAACTTTTACAACTTCACCTCCACCTCTTGAAGTTGGAAGTATAGGACCAGGAGGAGGATTCGTATTTTATGTAGATGGACAAGGAGGAGGAATGGAAGCTTTGCCAGTAAGTTGGACAACTGATTGGGGCTGCCAGGACACATTAATTTCTGGGCTTGATACCACTTTTGGATCGGGAGCAAATAATACTTCTCTGATTATCAATCAATGTTCTCAACAACAATGTGCAGCTCGCTTTTGTGACACCTGCACTGCTGGAGGTTTTACAGATTGGTATCTCCCTTCTTTGGCAGAATTAAGAAGTGTATACGTCAATATCGATCTTGGTGGATATTACAATTATAACGGTCAATATTTTTCTTCAAATGACGCTTCTCTTTCTATGGCTTCTGGAATCGATTTCGGTAATGGTAATACTCTGGATAACATGATTAAAATTATGCCAGGATATTCGTTGTTCCCGATTAGAGAGTTCTAAGACTAAAGGAGAAAATTAGTTTAAAGTCTCTATATTCTTTTTAAGTCTGTTATAGTCATACTTAACAGCCCAATATCCGAACAGAGAACATACAATTGCCATTCCGACAATGAAAATTACTCCTTGTGTGTCAATATTATCAAAGTAAAAGAATGAACCTAAGCATGCAAGCGCGCTCAACCAAAAGCCTATTCCCAGAGAGCCAATAAAGCCTTTGGGCCACTTTTCGAACGGATCTTTTTTCTGAGAAGCCGAACTCACATCCGCAGCAGCCATCATCAAAATTGCAAGAACCACAATAGAAAAAACTAAGAATATGGCCGTAGGAATCAACCATATCACAAAGTTGATCAGCATGGTTTTTATGATTGTTCCGTTCATAATTTGTTTCTCTAATTTAAGCGAAAAAAGAGACAAAAAACTCGTTTTATTATCTTTGCATCAATTATGAAACGAACTTTTCTACTCTTTGCAGGCTCATTGATGCTCTTTACCTTGAACTACTCTTGTAAGAAAAAAGGCAAGAATAATCCTGAGGCATGTAATGGAAGTTCGACTAGAAGAGAGATAAAGTTGTGCACTGACAGTGCCGCGGCTGAAATTGATACCATTCCGATAATTGCTTCAATAGATTCACTTTGTGGTCTTGATTTAATAGAAGCCAAATCAGAAACAGAGCGTCAGGATATCGAGAAGCAAGTATTCACAATCACAGGAGTCGTTGATAAAGTGAAAAAATACAAGGATGGTGATTATCACATTAAGTTGGTAGATGAAAATGAAAATTTCATCAATTGCGAAGCTCCAAACCAGGGCTGCTCCTTTGCCGCAGGCTCACCCTTCGTCAATAAATTCGTAACTGTAAGAAATTGGATTGAAGCAAACGAAGATGATTTAGAAGGGGATACTTTAACCATAACTGGAGTCGCCTTTATTGATTTGGACCATCATTATCCACGAAATGCTGCGCCAAATGAATTTGAGATTCATCCAATACTCGACATCAGTTTCTAAGACCTTCATTGACTAATAATAAGTGAAGTACTTCACTTATTCAAATGGGTATTATCCTTTAGAATTCTGCCCTATATTTAATCCATGAAAAAGATTTTTACCCTAATTATTTCGGCCCTTTTGACAAGTTCATCATTCTCACAAATGACGGAGGCTCCACAATTTGAAATTGTTGGTGATTATTATGGCAATAACTATTCAGTGCTTTACCCAATAGGTTGGTCTGACGCCGGTCATTTCGCATACGTCTCACAAACAGTAAATGGATTAGGCGGAGCTGCTTTTTACAATTATGAATTGGCCATTACAGATCCGATAGGTTGGGGCAAAGTATTTGAAGAATCGACCACTTATAACCTTGAAACGGATACCACTTTTTGGAACAGTCAGAACGATAATTTTGGAATAGGTGACACTACTTGGTTTAGCTATGAAATATTCAAAGATCTTTATTGGGAACTTCATAAAGAGGAAATAAATAAGCTCATAAAAATGTATGGCATCAAAACCTCAAAACCCAATGTATTGGAACCAATATCATCTTTTGAAAAGTATGGAGCTTCACTCAATATTGAAAAGAAAACGGATACCGTTGATGTTATCAGAGTTGATAGCGAATTTGAAGCAAATATCAGCTTCAAAGGAGGTACAAAAAAGATATGGTCAATTGTAAATCAAATCAATGAAGACGGATGGGCTCATACTTCTTGGGGGTATCCAATAGATTTATTGTACTACACGATTGAAGGATTTATAAAAATGCCCGGATCTGACCAATTCCTATTGTACATTCATGAGAACACTATGGGATTTGAAGAAGTAGCAGAGAAAGTGCACATCATTCCTTTTAATCTGGCTATCTAATTCTCTGACGCGCATAAAATTCACAGCATTGGGGCATTTTGTGAAGCCTGATTCCTTAAAATTTTGATATCTTCGACTTGTGAAGTTATTGTCCATTATTTCGTTCGTCTTCGTTTGCTCAATTGGTTATTCGCAACCATTTAGAGGAGAACACGGCCCTGAAAATGTGCCTGACAGCAGGGCTGCTGGTTGTACACCTGCTAACGCCTCCACCTTTTTAGAGTTCAACAATGTTAAAGCTCTAATACATACTGGTGGTAATCTTTGGCAAATTTCAGGTCAAAATTTCTCGCAATACGAAGTTCCCAAGGGATCAGGTATTATGGCATTGTTTACTTCAGCCTTATGGCTAGGAGGAGTAGATATTAATGGGCAGTTGAAAATTGCTGCCGTTAGGTACCGTCAAGGAAATGATTATTGGGCTGGACCATTAAGTGAGACTGGGGAAGCAGAGATTATTCCGAGCGAATGTGAGAAATATGACCGACACTTTGTTGTCACTCAAGATGAGGTTAGAGAATTTGATGCCTGGTTCAAAATGGGTGAAGAAGATCAACTGAATGGGACCAGCTTACAAGCTGAAAATTATCCCGATTACGAAATTCCTCTGTCAATTATGGAATGGCCTGCACATGGTGATCCTTCACTTGGACAGAATTATTATTTAGCCCCTTTTTACGACAGAGATGAAGATGGAAATTACGTCCCTGAAAATGGTGATTACCCTTGGTATGATATTGAAAGAGAATTAGATTGTAGCACAGATAGAACTGTTACACTTTATGGTGATGAGACTGTTTGGTGGGTTATGAATGATAAAGGGAATATCCATACCGAAACAGCAGGTGATCCTTTAGGTATGGAAATTAGATGTCAAGCCTTTGCCTTCGCAACAAATGATGAAATCAATAATATGACATTCTACAACTATGAGTTAGTGAATCAATCAACTCAAACATTGTATGATACTTATTTTGGGATCTTTATTGATGGTGCCTTGGGTGGACCAAATGATGACTATGTAGGATGTGATGTCAGCCGTGGACTTGGTTATACTTATAACGGAAATGCAGTTGATAACACTGACGGCGGATATTTAGGATATGGTGCTAACCCACCTGCTTGTGGTATTGACTTTTTTGAAGGACCTTATCAAGATGTTGATGGAAAAGACAATCCCTTAACTACGAACTATGCCGAAGCGATTTCAGAAAAAGGTGTTCCTTATGAAGGATTAGGGATAGGTTATGGAGATGGAATTATTGATAACGAACGAATGGGAATGCGAAAATTCCTTTACTACAACAATCTTGGTGGTGGTGGAATTTCAGCCCAAACTGATCCTCAAACTGGGCAAGATTATTACAATTATTTAAGTGGATATTGGAAAGATGGAACGCCATTCGTTTATGGCGGAACGGGTCACCCTGCGTCAGTTGGTGCTGTTCCAACAGTAACGTCAAACTACATGTTTCCGGGTGAATCAGATCCTTTAGGATGGGGAACGTCAGGGGTTACTCAGCCAAATTGGACTGAACAAACTTCAGGAAATGTTCCTTTTGATAGAAGATTCGCACAATCATCTGGCCCTTTCATATTACAACCAGGAGCGGTAAACAACATTACCTACGGAGTAGCTTGGGCGAGAGCAATTTCAGGTGATCCTTTTGAATCTGTAAAAGCATTGAGAGTTGCTGATGATAAAGCTCAAGCTTTGTTTGATAATTGTTTCAAAGTACTAGAAGGACCCCATGCTCCAGATATATCTATCCAAGAAATGGAAAATGAATTAATCATCTCCATTTACAATGATCAAGCTTCAAACAACCAAGATGAAGACTACATTGAGTTTGACCCATTCTTGGCCAATGTTGATTTAGATTCAAACTTTGATGCCAATTACAGATTTCAAGGTTATCAGGTTTATCAATTAGCCGATAAAACTGTAAGCCCGGCTGATTTAGATAATGTCGAGCTTGCGAGATTGGTGTTTCAATGCGACATAAAAGATAGTGTTTCAAAGCTCGTTAACTACGAATACAATGCCGATATAGGCGTTCAATTCCCAACAATAAAAGTAGATGGTTCAAATGAAGGAATAAGGCATTCTTTCTCTGTGACTGAAGACCAGTTTGCAACTGGTGACAGAGGTTTGATCAACTTCAAAAGGTATTACTTTATGGCAGTTTCATATGCCCACAATGAGTTTAAAACCTTCGACCCTAATGACCCTGACGCCATTGACGGTCAAAAGAAACCTTATCTCGCTTCGAGAAAGGCCGCTATTGGAGAAATCATTGCTTACGAAGGTATCCCTCACAACCCGGCAGTTGAAGAAGGTGGGACAACTTTCGGGGCAAAATATGGGGATGAAATTGCCTTAACTAAAATTGATGGCTGGGGTAATGGAGGTCGTTGGACAGATATTTCTCCCGAGACTGAAGCTAGTATCTTAGCAAATAACTTTGTGAATGAGATTACCTACACAGCTGAGGCATCTCCAATTCAAATTAAAGTAATTGATCCTCTGAATATTCCGCCTGGAGAATTTGAAATCTCAATGGTACATGATGACAATGGTGAGTTAGAAGATGCTGACTGGTTTATGGTTAATCTGTCAACTTTAGATACCGTATTCTCAAAAAATGGTATTAAGGTTCCTAACGAACAATTGATTCCAGAATGGGGTATCTCAGTTTGGATTGAACAATCACTCTATCAAAATACAAATGGACCCGAGACTCAATATTTCACTGATCCAATTGGTGGTAAATTGACTTATGCAGATTCTTCAAAAGCATGGCTGTCTGGAATTTATGATAGTGATGCCGACTATCCAACCAACTGGATTAGGTCAGGGATTAATAATCCGGATGATGAAATAAACAATGTGCCTTGTACACCTACAGGAACCATTTTTGACCCTTGTATGTATCGCGATCATAATGATGAGAATGAACTTTACGAAGAGATTTTAGATGGAATGGCAGCTCCTTATAATCTAGTTGGACGTGACTTCTTAGGTATGCCAATTGGTTTCCCAGATGAAGATTTAAATGATCAAACTACCAATTCAAGTTGGTTTACACAGTTTAATTTATCAAGAGTCAAAAGTGCTTTCCCATACATTCATGGAGTTGATTTAGTATTTACCGAAGATCAATCAAAATGGACCGAATGTGCTGTGATAGAAAACAACTGGAATAGCTCTCAAACTATTGGTGGTTCGTCTATCATGAAATTAAGAAAGTCTCCTTCAAAGGATATTAACGGAAATGAATCTACAACTGAAGTAGGTAGAAGCTGGTTTCCGGGTTATGCCATTGACATTGAAACAGGTGAAAGACTGAACATTGCATTTGCCGAAAACTCTTGGCTGGGTGGATCAAACGGGCAAGACATGTTGTGGAATCCTACATCAGAATTGATAGATAATATTGGTAATCCAATTTTTGGAGGAAGCCATTTCATCTACATATTTGGTAACTCTCTTGAAGATGATAACACCATGCCTTACTACGATAATGCCGATTATTTGATTGAAATGTTAGATGATACTGACCCTCAAAAAAACAGTAACTATTACAAAGTTTGGAAGAACTGTATGTGGGTGGCAGCACCAATGTTAGAGGATAATCGAACAGTTTTAGAGACTGAGACAAGAATGCAATTAAGAATATCACACCCTTATCAAGAAGAAACATTCACGGGTCAAAATCAAGGTTTACCTTCTTACAGATTCACTACCGATTCATTATTTACGACCGTCAATGTCTTAGAAGAGCAAACTGATAAATTAGACCTGATCAATGTGGTACCTAATCCATATTATGCTTATTCGGCTTATGAAAATAATCAAATTGACAACCGTGTAAAGTTCACTAACTTGCCTGAAAGATGTACAATCAAAATCTTCACTATGTCAGGCAGTTTGGTAAAAGTACTTTCAAAAGATAATCCTACCACTTTCCAAGATTGGACCTTGAAGAATGATCGTGGAATCCCTGTAGCTAGCGGTATGTATATTATACATATTGATGTACCCGGGGTTGGAGAGCGGATACTCAAATGGTATGGCGCTATGCGAACAGTTGACACCACTAATTTTTAGCATAATTAATTCAACCCAATGAAAAACTTATTACTCCTTTTTACTCTTATTGTTGGCACATTCTCATTTGCACAAAAGATTCATGTTGGACCAGAAGTAGGGATGAACTTACTTAAGGTTGAAACCACAAATTTCGGAAGACAATATCAGCCAGGATGGTATGCTGGAGCAACATTTGAATATGATTTTTTTGATTGGATGTCTATTAAAAGCGGAGTATTTTATTCTCAAAAAAAGCAATCATACGAAGATTTTGACACAGTGCCATTGGTGATTTTCGGCTTTGATCCGCAAACAATAGGTTTAGGTGATATTGACTTCAACACCTACAGCAAAACTGAGGGGAGATATAACGAACACTTTGTGGAGCTGCCAGTGATGGCAAATTTTAAGTGGCAAGGAATCAATGTAGGCATTGGTGGATACTGCTCGTATTTGTTCAAATCACGACTAAACGAAATTACGATCAACGAATCACCTTTTATGCAGTTCATTGATTTGAGTACGCTTGATCCTTCAGGACAGTTGAGTGCAATATTACCTGCACCTTATCAAGAATTGATAACAGGAGTTAATAATCCCTCAATACTAAGAAGATTTGATGCTGGTTTCAAAGCGAGTATCGGTTATCAATATGAGCAGGTTGGTTTTCATGCTGCTTATCAGTATGGAATGATGGATTATAGAAATTCAGGCATTAGCTCACCTATTCAACGACACCAATTCTTTCAATTTAGTGTCAACTATCTATTTGGATTGGGGAAAAGCAAAGACAATCAACCAAGGCTTGACTAATTCTTAATAACCCTTGTGACTTCTCTTCTTAAACCATCTTGAACAGAGATAAAATAGATTCCGTTTTGAAGATATTCCAAATTCAGTTCAGTCTCTGCATCATGAAAGCGTTCAATCAATTTTCCTGAAGCATCTAAAATGCTTAATGTTGGATCATTAAAAGAAGACAAATTAACTGTTAAGCTATTTTGAAAAGGATTTGGATAAGCATCAAGAGTTGATTGTTGTAAATTCTCACTAATGTTCAGTGTTGCCGGAAGGACATTCACCACAACATAACCGCTATCTCCTACTGCCCAAACAATAGAATCAGAATAGGTATCCATTGCATATACAGCCTGATCAACATTCCAGTAGTTCCAAGAATTTCCATCATTTTCAAAAATTACTCCTGAAATAAAGCTTCCTGCCGGAACTGCAGCCATGTACCAATGATCATGATTAGAAACCACCATTTCATAATAATCAGGGTAGTAAAAAGTAGCCGAATTTATGTCTGTCGCCCAAGTCAAACCAGCATCTGTAGAAGTTAAAATTCCAAATCCACTATTACCGAGACCTTCATATCCGGCAAAAGCAAGTGTATCATCAATAATTTTAATCGAAGTAATCGGAATTGTATCTGTTAATGAAGACGGAATCGAATCCCAATTCACACCTCCATCAGTAGTTCTAAATATTCTTCCGTCTGAACTTGAAGCTAGGCCGAAATTTGCGTTTAAAAAATCAATTTGACTTATGTATTCTCCTCCGCCCAGAGCATTGTCATTCATAGTTGCTTGAGTTGTACCACCTCCTGAAACGATTTCAACCAATTCACCTTCAAAGCATCCTGCACCACCTAAAAAGCCATCATCTTCGGCGAAAAAGAAATTGCATCCTACGTAGCAAAAGTTTCCTGAGACTGAAAGTGCAGTCCAATTGAGACCACCATCAGTTGTTTTATAATTGCCACCATAAGGGCCAACCGTCATATATCCGATATTTTCGTCAATAAAGTTTAAATCAAGAATATGTTCTCCTCCCCCGAAGACTGTAACACCATTAAAGTCTATTTCAGACCAACTTTGACCGCCATCAGTAGTTTTCAAAAGAAGCGTGTCGTTACCACCAATGTATCCTACGTTCGAAGATGGAAAATCAATGGTATTCAGCTTATTATCTACTGAGGTCGGAATTTCATACCAGGTAGTTTGTGCGTTCGCAAAAAATGTTGTTGTGCTAACGAGCAAAAGGAGTAGAGTTTTCATATCAATAGTTTTTGTCCATTGCAAATTTAAAGCAGAAGATAAGAAGTCTCAAGGTACAATTATGACTTAAGCATGTATTTTCTGGAATTCAGAAGGTGAGGTCCCACTCTGCTTTTTGAAGAATTTAGAAAAATGAGAAGGGTCATCAAAGTTGAGTTCATAGGCCACCTCTTTAGTAGATAAACCTGAATTCAACAACCTTTTAGATTCTAATACGATTTGATTGTAGATCACTGTACTGGCAGAAACTCCTGTTCTTGAACTCACTATTTCATTCAACTGTTTTTCTGAAATATTGAGCTGAGCGGCATACTCTTTTACCTTTTTTAATTCTTTGAAATTATTGTGAAGATGTCGCCTAAAATTAACGTACGTCTTTTGATTCTTTGACTTATCAGGCGTACTTTTTAAAGTACGTAAACACTGTATGCAAACTAAAGATAGATTTGCTTTTACAAATTCATTTTTTAGCGGTTCATCTGAATTAAAATCGTCCCAAATCGTTTTGAATAACAGCAGCATTCTCTTCTGCACATCATCATCAAACTTGTAAACAGGCCCAAATTCATTCACGTCAAAACATATGTGATCAAACAAGAAGTTCGAAATTAAAGTGTCTCTTTCAAAAACAGAAGACTCAAACAAAACCACAAAACCGTTCGTGTTTTTCTCCCTTTTCATTTGGTGAACCTGACCAGGAGCTACAATTTGAATCGAGTATGATGAAATTTCAAAGTCTACAAAATCAATTGAATGATGACCCGCACCTTTTTCAAAAAAGAAGAGTTCAAAGTAAGTATGTCTATGATTCTCACTGGTATTGTAATTAGTGAGTTCACCCAACTCAACCACTCGAATTTCGAAAGGATTTGCATCTTGAAGATCATGAATTGGAATCATCTTTTAAATGTTTTTTAAAAATGTTGTTAATCCATCAACATCATAAATGGGGGCTGAACAATAAGAAGAGGTACACATAAATAAAGTTCCCGCAGGTAACCCTCCGTACATCATTTCTTGTTCTTCTGACAATTCATCCATACCCAACCATTCAAACGTAATATATTGAGAAGGGTGTAATAAAAGTTGTGAGTATAATTGCAGTCCTAACTGTCTTTGTTTACCATCATTCAAAAAGACGGCATGAAAAGGCTCGTTTTGAAGTTGTTCTTCAGCCATTTGCAGTAAAGGCAAATAACTCACTTTCTTGTGCAGAGCGGCCTTATCGGTTTTTTCATAAGCCGTTAATCCAATATTCGCAAAGCTCTTACTGCAGGCTAAATGCCCCAATAAATTATAGGTAATGACTGAATTGATATTATCCAAGTCAACATAGGTTGGCAATACTTTTCCTTCTCCAACAACCGAGATGAAGCCATAATCTGTTGTAAATTGAGTTTCAATATTCTTACCCAATTCAGAGGCTTCAGTGAGATAGTTTTGATCCCCTGTTAATTGATACATCTTTAATAAAAGGTCTAACAAAGTTCTGTTGTCTTCAAACGCAAAAATCTGGTCTTTACCCAGTTCCCTAACAAAAAGTCCATTTTCAGATTTGTACATAGACAATATTTCATCTGTCATGTCACGGGTCTTTGATAAATAACTTTTCTTATTGGTAGCCGCCCACAGGTATAGAATTGATTGAGCCATGAGAGCGTTTTCTTTCAAATAAATGCTCTTATCAACCGAAGGTGTCCCTTGTTTCAATCTTTCTTTTTCAGATAAATTGTAGTAAGCTGCTGAATGAACGCCTGAAACTAAATCGGCATTTTGACTGTTGTAAAAAAGTGCCGATTTGTTTCCAAAAAATCGATAACAATATCCCACAATTTCTTCCGCTCTATTAATGGCCTCCTTGTTCGAAGTATTGGCACCATACATTGCGTACGCCTTCACATAATCAGCCTGAACTTTCAATAACTTTTCAAAGTGTTGATGATTCCATGACTTTCGTGCTGAATACTGATATACGCCACTCCAGGCCGGGTCTACTAGCAGATATGATTGTTGTATTGTCAAGTCCGTCCATGCTCTCATTTTTTCGTTTGAATACATTTTTAATCCTTGAACAATTCCAACCGATTGCAAGAATTTGTTTTTCCACGGGTAACCTCCCTTTTCATGATCTACTCTTTTTTCAAATTGTCCTGCCAAGACAATAGTTTCCATTGTGTATTCTTCTTTTTCAACCGATTCATCTTTAATGATAATAGGATTGGCAACCACTTTCTTAAGGGAATTTAGAAACTTATTTCTTTCTTGATAGCCTCTCAATCTAAGTAAATCGTTTCCATTTGCGTCTTGAATGATAATTGCTGGCCAGCCCCAAGGTTTGTAGGCAGAGTATAAATCTGGCCGTGAATCTTGGTCTTCTCTTGATAAAACGAAGTTTTCTTCAAGGTACTCTTGAACTTCTTTGTTTGAATAAGTGCTGTCATCCATCACATGACACCAATGACACCAATTTGCCCCAACCTCTAACAATACTAGTTTTTCTTGAGTCTTGGCAATATCAAACACTTCTTCTGAATAGCATAACCAGTCAATCTCTGACTCTGAATCCTCCACACCATTTTCTATCTCTTCAATGTCATTTGACTCTGAGCCGCAAGCAAATAAGAACAAACACAAGATGACAAAAGTGTATTTCACGCCTTTAAGATAGGCATAAAAAAAGCAGGACTCAAATGAGCCCTGCTACAACAATTTCAACTCAATATTTCTTATAAATTCTTTTTTGGTGGAACTCTAAACCCAAGTTTTAATCCGATAATTGGAGTCGCATAAAAGAATCCTCTTCCTCCGGTTAAATCCCATCCTAAAGGACTAAAGTCTTGCAGCTCTCCTGTTTCAACTTTGCTAGTTGCTGTTTTGTTATATCTCAAGCTCAAGCCTCCATAAAAGTCGCATACGAAGCGGTTCCATGATTTTTGAATCCCGAATTTCGTGTTAGCTTGAAATGAGAATCTGTTGAAAATTTTCTTTTCAGATGTGAAGTAAGCAAAGTTTCCAAAACCATCACCTTCCATTCCTATTGATGCATCATCCGAGATAATCAGATGTCTAAACGAGAACTCAGTACCGATATACCTATTTGGTTTTTTAAAAGTGTAAAACCTACTTTCAAATCGCAGTTTATATCCATTCATCCAGTTAAATCCATCTTGACCTTCTCTCACTGTTGGTTGAAAAACTGAAGGAATAAAAGCCGCTCCATATTGAAAGCTCATTCCTCTTTTCATAGTTGTTTCTAAATCTACCCCGAAAGTTGGAATCGCCGATAACACGTCAAAAGGTGAGAATTTAAAATGCTTCTCCATTTGCCATAAAGGCACGTCTTCTTTAAACACATTATACGTAACTGAATCTAACTCAGTTCCTATTACTGCTTCGTTTGCAGCTTCTTCATTTACTTCTTGTCCGAATGCTGTTGAAGCAATTAGACCTAAAATTAAAATTGTTGTTTTATACATGATATTGTTTTTAAGTTTCTTTCATTCTTAAGTCGATCATAAAACTGAACACCCCTACTTAATCGAAAAAAAAATCAAAAAAAAACCGCCATGGGAGAGCCAAGGCGGTTTACAGTAGCTGAAAACTAACTATTGTACTGTGATCACAGATTTTTCAATGATATTTAAAGGATCTGTTCCATCAAATTGGTGGATACCGTCTCGTCCTAAAACGATCAATCCTTCTTCAGATGAAATAACATCAAGCGCCTCAATATTCTCATATGATTTGCTCAAAGTCGGATTTGAAGGATTAGAAATGTCAAATACTTTTAATCCTGAATATCCATCACACACATAAATGTAATTGCTTTGCGTTGCAGAAAATCCTAAACCATAAGGGTTTACTAATTCAAATTCTCCGATCAACTCAGGATTATAAATGTTGCTCAAATCAATCACATCTAACTGACTTAAGTTTCCGCCACATTCAGTTCCACCTCTTAAAGTTGCTACGGCAATTTCTCCGTTTGCAACTACAGGGTCACAAGTTGTTACGTGATCAAATTCTGAAACCTCAACTGGTCTGATAGGATCTGAAATATCTAGGATTCGAACACCATTGTTAGAACCGATATATAACATTCCGTCTTGATGAAAAACAGTTTCCATACCAACACTCATAGCCATTGACTCAGTTTTAGCCGGCGCATCAGGGTTTGATAAATCGAAAATATTTAAGGTCTTGTAATCTATTGTGTATAAGTAACCATCTACAATTGTGAATTGAGCTAATGACCCACCTATTCCGCCACCTGTTTCAGCAGATTTGTTTTGAATAATCGTTTCTGACTGATCAGCTTGGTCAGGATTCATTTCAACTTCTTCTTTTTCGCAAGCAATGATTGTGACACACAAAAATGCTGCAGCTAATGTTTTATAATACTTCTTCATAATTTCTATTTTTTATCTGAAACATTTAGGTTCAATTAATTTCGTTCTTTCCCATCCTACAACACTTCCTTTTGAAGCATCAACACATTCAAATGGTCCGAACTCATCAGGGAATTGTTGAACAGGGAAAATTGATTCGATTCTATTCACATATTCAGGAGCTGAAGGATTAGAAATATTGATGACAACCATATCAGTGATGTTGTCAGCATATAATCTTCCATTACTAACAGAGAAATCCATATTACCCGGAATGTCAATAAATGAAAGTTCAATTGGATTAGTCACATTCGAATTATCATAAATGTGGATTCCTTTTGCTTCATCATTTACCAATAAGAGATTATCATAAGTATAAATTCTACCAGGATTTTCTAATGGCTCAGATTGTTTAAAAGTCACATCTTGAGTATTGGTCTCAGAAGAATAGATTGGTTTCCATCCATCTACTTCTTTGTCTTCATGCTTGTCACAAGAAGCTAGAATTGTCACACTAGCAAGTGCAAGCAATATCATTGTTGTTTTTTTCATACTATCTTTTTTTGTTAATATTCACCCTTAAGTCGTTAGCCATTTTGATTACCCCTACTCCACACAAAAAAAGATTTGAAAGTTGTTAATCAACCTTAAAGTAATTTGTTACGTGACCAGATGTAAGAATATCTTTTTAGATTTGAGAGAATCAGTAGATGTCCAAAAAAGAATATCAAATATTGTTTGAGACGCATTATTCCAAAATGTGTAGGTATGCATTCGCTATTGTTCAAGATCATGACGAAGCAGAAGATATTGTGCAAACAGTATTTGTAGATTTTTGGAAAAAAGAGGACAAAGAGAATATCACAGCAAATTTCGAAAATTATCTCATTAGGGCGGTTAAGTTCAAGTGCATTGATTTTCAACGAAAATTAGTGGTAAAAAGAAAATATGAAGCCGAAGCGATTCATGAGCAATCACATACCGAAGAGGTAGAAGATAATCAAGATGAAATGAAAAGGCTATTGCATAAAGCAATATCTGAACTCCCTGAGAAAACGAGAGAGGTATTCATGATGTCTAAATTAGATGGATTAAGCTATAAAGAAATCGCAGAGAGTTTAGAAATCTCTCCAAAAACAGTTGAAAACCAAATGGGAAGGGCCTTTAAGCATTTGAGAGAAAAGCTAAAAAAGAACCCAGCCTTAATGGCAATATTAATTTTTATTTTCTTTGGGTAGGGGTATTTGAATCAGAAGACGACATTATATTAAATGACAGAGTTTGACGACATATTAGCAAAGTTTTTTGCAGGCGAAGCAAGCCCAGAAGAAGAGCAACAGGTCTTTGAATGGAAAGCTGGAAACGAAGAAGAGTATAAGCTCATTGCTTCTGCTTGGGATGTTAGTCTCGAGCCTAGCACTAAAAACTATGATGCTAAAGTCGCCTGGAATAAGGTAGACAGCCAAATTGAAGAAAAGAGTGAAGGAAAAGTCTTCAAACTGAATGCTTTTTGGAAAACAGCCATTGCTGCTTGTATAACAGCCCTCATAGCCGTAACCGCTTTTAATTTCTTTGGAGGTGATGGCATGATTACCGTGGCGAATGAAACTGCCGAAGCAATGCAAGTTGACTTACCTGATGGTACAGAAATATATTTGGCTTCAAATTCTGAAATTAAGTATCCTGAAGACTTCAACGAAAGTAGAGATGTTGAGCTAAGCGGAGAAGCATTTTTTGAAGTGGCAAGGGACGAAAATCATCCTTTCATAATTACGACAGCTGCTGGCGAGATAGAAGTGTTAGGAACAGCTTTTACAATACAAGCTTCAAAAGACAGCACGACAGTTTTAGTTGAACACGGTCTTGTAGCTCTAAGAAATAAAATTGATGAAATAAGGTTGAAACAAGGAGAGTCGGCAACTGCAAGTGTGAACGAAATCTCAAAGGTAACTGAAGTTGAGGCCAACTATTTCTCTTGGAAAACAGGAATATTTGACTTTGAAGATGCCACATTAGAAGAAGTAGTTGAAGAACTCAATACTTTTCATGAAACTCAAATCGCATTTGATGATAACAGTGATGAAGCAAAAGAAAAGCGACTTACTGCTCATTTTGAAGACCTAACTCATGATGAAATAATTGAGATAATTGTCTTAACTTGTTCTGTGACCGCCGAAGATAAAGATGGAATGGTGGTTATAAAATAGACATGAGGTTAATACTCTTTCTTTTCATTCAATTTACTGTCATTAGTTTATATGGCCAATCAAGCCTGGACAAAAAGATAAGCGTCAATTTCGAGAATTTGTCTTTAGAAAAATGTCTACACAAAATTGAAAAGGCAGCTGATCTTACCTTCTCATACAATTCAAAAGAAGTTCACTCGATTGAGAGACAAGTCACCAAAAAATTTGAGTCTCAGAGTGTTTCAAACATTCTCGATTTTCTGTTCGGAGCTACTACAATCAAGTATAAATTAATTGGTGGTCAAATTTCACTTTACAACTCATATGTAGAACAGAAATCTTTTGTTTTGAGTGGGTATATAAGAGATGCCGAATCAAAAGAAGAACTCATTGGAGCAAGACTTTATTTCCCAAATTTATCTATTGGATGTGTGACTAATACCTATGGATATTATGCTATTGAATTGCCTAAGGGAGTGACAGAGATCAAAATATCATCAATTGGTATGACCACGATTCAAGAAGAAATTGATGTAAACGGAGACATCATCTTGAACTTCAATTTACCCAAGAATAATTTGATGTTGGATGCCATTGAAGTTTTGGCCGATACCAGCAAGTATAGTTCAGACCCTATTGATATTTCAACAACCGATCAAACGACCATTACGAAAGAGGCCATTTTGAGAATTCCGGCAACTTCAGGTGAAGCGGATATCATGAAGTACTTACAACAGATTCCGGGAGTAACACCAACCCAGAATGGTGGTGCGTCTTATCAAGTACGCGGATCAAGTTCAGGAAACAATCTCATTTTAATTGATGAAATACCAGTTTATCATCCTACACATATGTTGGGTCTTTTCTCAATCGTTAATGTTGAAGCGGTAAAAACGGCAACACTTTATAAAGACTATATTCCTTTAAAATTTGGAGGTAGAAGCTCTTCTGTTTTTCAAATTAATACGAATGAAGGAAACCTAGAGAAAACACATCTGAGTGGTGGATTTAGCCCTGCAAGTGGAAGACTAAATTTAGAAGGTCCTTTCGTTAAAAACAAAGCGTCTTACTACTTCTCAGTTCGAAAATCATTTTTTCCGAGAACCGCCATTGAATTATTTAATCAGTCGGATTTTATATTACCAAATTTTCATGACTACAATGGTAAAATAAATATACACCTCAACTCTAACAACAGAATTTACTTCACAGGTTATTACGGCCGAGATAGATTGAGGAATAATGAAGGATTATTCAAATGGGGTAATGCAGCAGGTTCATTTAGATGGAACCATATTATTAATAGCAAGACTTTTACAAACCTCAGTTTAGTTCATAGTCAGTTTGATTATGCAAACATCTTGTATGATGAAAATGACACTAAGTTTGGGCAGTCAGTCTCTCAAGATAAGGTGCAGTATAATGTTACTCATTTTAAAAGCCCTACACTAAGGTTAGAATTCGGAGGTGATATAAATTGGATTAGAACTTTCAAAAATGATAAAGAGGTAATCAGCTCAAATCTGTTCTTAGAACGAAGTGCGATTGAGACTGGTTTTTATATTTCAGCTAACAAAGAGATTACTAAAAAACTGAGCATTAAGGGTGGGATAAGGACGCCAATTTCTTTTCACTTTGGTAAACAAGACACAGCAAATTACCTTAACTCAGATTTAACCACTAGCACGGTGATATATCAAAGAAATAAAATCTATGACTTGTTCTTTAGCTTAGATCCTAGAGTTCACTTGTCCTATCATCCAACTAAAAAAGATGACTTTTCAGCCAACATAGGTGTTACTAGCCAACACACACATCTCGTTACTTATTTAAACAACTTTTTACCCGTAGAAATTTGGACAACATCAAACGCATATCTTAAACCTGAAAGAAATCTATCAACTTCGGTAGGATGGGTTCATAGAGAAAAGATTATTGAAACTTCAGTTTCTGCCTTTGCTCGGTACATTGCAAATGTTGTCGATTTTGCCGTACCTATTAGCACCTTTTCTCAAGAGATCGAAGGCAACTTACTTTCAGGCAGACTTTTCGTTTATGGTTTTGAAGGTCAGCTTAATTTCAACCCTTCTGAAAAGTATTCGGCATCTATCAGTTATGCCTATACAGTTACCAACCAAAAGGTGATTGGTATTAACAATGATTTACCTTACGTAGCTGATAACGATCGGCCACACGCCATAAGTTTTAGCCAATATTTTAACCTTTCAGAGAAATGGAAACTGAGTACCAACTACAACTATCAGTCAGGGCGAGCAATCACTTTACCAACTGGTCAATATGTTGTTGGAAATACGGCCTTCCCACTTTTCCCTGAAGAAAGAAATACCGAACGATTGAGTTATTTTTCTCGATTAGATTTTTCGGCAACACGTAAACTAGGAATCAAAAAAGGAAAAAACCGTTGGGAGTTGGTGCTGAATATTACCAACTTACTTGGGAGATATAATCCATCAGTAGTTTACCTAGATGATTCAACTGTAGGAACACCTCAGCTCAGTTTAAAGAGTAAAGATTATTCACCATCTACAGTTATTCTAAACGCCAATTTTAAGATATGATGAAATCGTATTTACATATCGTTTTCTTGAGCATTTTATTCACTTCATGCAACCAAGAGGAGATCTTGGTAGTCACGAATTATGATGAAGACCGATTAGTAATTGATGGCTTTTTAACTGCTGAATCAGAAATACAAACATTCAAAGTTGACTTAGCAAATAACATTGGAGATAGCACCACACAAGCTGTTTCAAATGTTTCATTCTCGGTGAGTTCTGCAAGCGAATACATCCCTTTCAACTTACAGAACGGAAATACGTTAGTTTCTCAATTTGCATTTCAAGCTTATCCTGATACCATTTATACATTAGATTATTGCTATGATGGCGTTTGCGGAAAAAAGGAGTTCACTGTTCCTCATCAAGTCTCCATAGATAGTGCTTTTCCTAATCAACTTACTTTAATCAATTCTTCAATAAAATCAGAGCTTGGAATTCATCTTACTTCAAGCTATGATCAGTGGGCTCGTCTTGAAGCTTATAAATTAGATTCGGTAAACATGACTGGAGATTCAATTTGGACCTTACAACAGCATCCTATTTATGATGTTATTCAGGTGACTGCTTCTTCGAACTCTCTTTATATAGTTGAAAATTTTGTACCGGGTAAAGACGGACAGGCTGATAGTATTGATGTGAAGATTATATGCTATGCGCTTAGTTCTGAGACCGGACAATACCTCTATGATTTGAACAACTTTATGACTGGAGAATTTACAGGTAGTCAGTATCAGAATCCTCCAAATTATTTTGATGATGGTACTTTAGGATTGTTCTATGGAACCGTGCTTGATTCCATTTACATTTCTTATTAAATGTCGGATTTTGCTGGCCAATGATAACCCAATCTCAAACCTACAATTGGTGTCGCATAACCAAATTTATATCCATCAGACAAGTCCCATTCAAAACGATTCCAGGTAACTTGTGGAATACCACCTTCAGGGAACTCAGTATTTGTGAGAACATTTGTTCTTCTGAAACTCAGTCCGGCAAAAAGGTCAATAACCATTGATTCTCCAAGCACTTTTTGAAAACCCAATTTGACATTAAAGTGCGTATTAAACCTATGGATTAAAGCTTCTTCATTTATAAAATATGCAAAGTTATTGCCTTGGTCATCTCCTTCCATACCTACTCTAATATCATCTGAAATAAAGAGATGTCTGAATGCGACTTCTCCAGACATATAAAGTTCTTCTCTATTGAAGACAAAGTAGCGACTTTCAAATCTAACTTTGTATCCATTCATCCAATTAAATTGCTCTTCGCTTCCACCCACTAAAAACTGCATGAAAGATGGCACAAAGGCCGCGCCATATTGAAAATGAAGACCTGGTTTCATCTTAGTTTCAAAGTCAGCTCCGATTGCCGACACTGCTGAAAACACATCAAAGGGAGAGAACTTCAAATTCTTTTCCATTCGCCATAAAGGGACAGTCTCTTTGAACACATTGTACTCAAGAGAATCTTCAGAAGAAGAAAAATCCTCTTGCGCAAAAGATGCACAAGAGGACATTAAAAATATGATCAATAAATTCTTCAATTCTATTGAACTGGAATCACAGATTTTTCAACTAAATCAACTGGGTTAGTAGCATCATATTGATAGATACCTCCTCTAGTTAATACAATTAAGTTATTGTCTGCATCAGAGATAACGTCTAAAGCGTCAATATCTCCTTTTTCCATTACCATTTCAATATTCCAACCACTAGTTGAAATATCATATGCTTTTAAACCTGTATAACCATCACAAACATAAAGAATGTTTGGGTCAACATTTGATAAACCTAATCCGTAAGGATTCATCAAAAACTGTTCTCCAGCTAATTGAGGATTGTCTAAATCTGAAATATCAATAATGTCTAATTGACTTAAAGATCCTCCACATTCAGTTCCACCTCTTAGTGTTGCAAATGCATAATTATCATTGGCTACTACAGGGTCACATGATGTTACGTGATTAAACTCACAAACCTCTTGAGGAGATCTTGGATCTGTAATATCAAAAATGTGAACTCCGTCATTTGCTCCAACAAACAATCTTCCGTTTTCAGCAAATACAGTTTCCATTCCTACTCCCATATCAATTGACTCAGTTAATGCAGGATTCTCCGCATTATCTAATAAAAAGATATTGAGTGTTCTATAATCAATAGTATATAAGTAATTGTCAACTATTGTAAATTGCGAAAGTGAGCCTCCATAACCAGAACTAGCCTGATCTTTAGTTGTAGGCATTACTTGCACCTCATCTTCGTTTGTTGTTACTTCTTCTTTTTCACAACTAGCTAAAGCTCCTAATACGAACGCTCCAGCAAATATTAATCTTAACTTTTTCATATTAATCTTTTTTTATCTGAAACATTTAGGGTCTTCTAACTTCGTCTTTTCCCATCCTATTACGGTACCTCTTGAAGCGTCTACACACTCAAAGGCTCCGAACTCATCTGGAAATTGTTGAACAGGGAAGATATCCTTTATTCTATTTTTAAATACTGGCTGAGAAGCATCTGTGATGTCAACGATTACCATGTCGGTAATATTATCAGCATAAATCATATTATTTCTAACTGAAAAATCCATGTTACCTGGAATATCAATAAAAGAAACTTCTGTTGGGTTGGATTGATTTGAATTATCGTAAATGTGAATACCTTTTCCTTCATCATTTACCATAAGGTAATTTTCATATACATAAATCCTTCCTGGATTAACTAGTGGCTCTGATGCCTTCATCTCAACAGTCTCAGTGTTGGCTTCAGTTGAATAGATGGGCTTCCATCCGTCAACTTGCTCCTTGTCTTTATCACAAGATACCATCACACCTGCCGTACAAAGTACCAAAAATGCAATTCCTGCTTTTTTCATAATTATCGTGTTTGGGTGAATATTAATTAAACTACTATTTGAACCGGTTCATTAAAGCTAACGAAAACTATGCCAAAATAGTGTGGCCGTTAAATAAATTTAACAAAAAATTAAATTATTTCCTACTGTTTATCAGTGATTTAACTTTTTAGAATACCTTTTTTAGGGTATCATTTAGCTGATCGGAACGAGCATTGAAACAGTAGTTCCGTTCCCAGAAGACTCAATATTCAGTTTTCCTGAAATGGTAGATATTCTACTTTTCATATTGATTAAACCATGACCCAAATTTTGAGAATCCAAAGACATGCCTTTACCATCATCTTCAATCAAGACATGAAGATTAGCGCCTTGAGTATAAATTTGATAACTGACGTTTTTGGCTTGGGCGTGCTTAATGCAATTATTAATGGCCTCTTGCGAAATCCTGAAAACTGTCAATTCAACCTCACTTTCAAATCTTTTTTCTCCCACATTAAGGTCATCAAATTCATAGCTAATTTGTGACAAACTGAAACTATCATTCAACATGCCTTCAATCGACTTTGAGATTCCAAATTCAGATATTGATTTCGGCATCATTTGATGCGAGATGTCTCTTACTTCTTCAGTACTCTTATCAAGAATATTGGTTAATTCATTCAGTTTTTGTTTGGATTCTGGATTACTTATTTCATTTGTGAGCGTGCTCCAAGCTAATTTTATTCCGCTTAACTGTTGGCCGATTCCATCATGTAAGTCTTTTGAAATTCGACCTCTTTCATCTTCTTGTGCTTTGAAAACAGCTTTCAGTCCTTTTTCTTTTTCAAGCTTTAATGCCTCATTCTTTTCTTGTGCAGCTATTCGTTTGTTTCTTTGAATGACCAAAAGGCCAGCCAATAAGAGTAAGAAAGCAAGAGCAGCTATAATGATGATTATGTTGTTTCTGCTTGATACTTTGAGATCTGCGGTCTTTCTCTTGGCTGTTTCTTCGGCTTTTTCTCTTGCAAGACGTTCATTTTCTCTATCCTTTTTTTCAGTTTCGTATATGGTTTGCAATTCGTTTACCTGATCATTTAGGTTTGATTCGTATTGTGATTTTTCGATTGCATAAAACTGCGAATAGTAGTAATGTACACTATCGGCATTTCCCATTACAGTATGCAACTTGGCCAGTTTTTCATAGGCTCCCTTTTCTTTATTTTCGAATCCAGATTCGATACTTAAAGCTAGACCTGTATGCAGATAGTTCATTGCTTTTCGATAAGCGCCTTTCTCAGTATATATTTCCCCCATTATTATAGATGAAGAGCAAATTCCGCGAGCATCATTGATTCTTTTTCTAATCTCAAAGGCTTCGGAGACATACTTTTCGGCCTTATTTAAATCTTTGCCTACATACAGAGTTCCAAGGTTATTCAATGTTACTGCCAAGTCATTTTCAAAATCGTTCGCTCTATACACCTTTATGGCTTCGTCATAGTGATAGATAGCTTGTGCAGTGTCCCCCATAAACATTTTAAGGTTCGCTAAATTTGAATGAGAGCCCGCGATTCCGTACTTGTCATCTATATCAATTCTGATTTGAAGGGCTCTATTATGCACTTCTTCAGCCTTAGGGTAATTCTTCATTTTAAAGTGAACATTACCAATGTTGTTGAGGCAAAAACCAGTATTTGGTTTATTATCAATTGATTCATAGTACTCTAAAGCTGCCATGTGATTTATCATGGCATCCTCTAATTGAACCAAATGCTCATAGATGATTCCGAGTTTATTATGAATTGCAGCAACACCTGCTGGGTCGTTCAGCTCTTCACGAATTTCTTTGGCTTCTTCAAGCAATGTACTTGCAGTATCTAGACTTCCTTTATCTAAATAAATAATTGAAAGATCGTTGAGGGATTTTCCTAAACCAAATTTATAATCAATCTTTCGTGCCAGATTAACGGCTGCATGTCCATTTTCTAGAGATTTTTTTTGATCAATGATTCGATACTCCCAGCAAAGTTCAGATTGTGTCAGCACTTTAACAGTGTCATGTGGGTTTGAAGCCACTAAATTCTCTAAACTGTCAATGACTGGGTTTACTTGCCCAACAGAGAGTAACGGCAAAAAGAAGGCGATTAAGAATCTCAGTTTCATGGATGCGATTTGCTGAAACGAAGATAATTATTTGGTTGAAATAGGATTCTGTGGCTTATAATGAATAGTAATTTCGCATTTACGCAAGGGTGCTAGAATCTTCTCTATACGTGAATGTTTTATTAGTAATTCTGCTACTTTTTCTTCTCGAATATCGAAAGAAGAATAAGTTCGTTGAATAGTTCGAATGGCTGTTGAGTCGGTTGATTTTGAAGCAAGTTCAAAAAAGGTTTCCCAATCTTCTGATATAGAATATGCTCTAATATTACCTTTGAGGAAAGCAAATTTTTTCTCAAGGTGATGCATTGTATAAGAAACTCTATTAATAGAGAGATTACTGCCTGTGTGATTCTCACCTTCTACTGATCCCGAACTTGACAGCATGATGTGATCAATCTTCAAAGAATCTCTTTCAATCATCTTTAATAAATTAATTACTTCTTGTTTCTTCCATTCAGAGGAGTTTGCTTCGCACTTTCCTTTGGGAAAATAGATCGTACAGCTTTGCCCCAAACTTGTGAGGGGAAGCAGAAGAAATATGAGAAACAATTTTTTTATCATTCTTTTAAATTACAGAATAACTCTTACTCTTCCTTTAAGTGTATGATCCCAGCCTGGCAAACTTCGAGCATCATCATTATAATTGATGGTGTAGGTGTAAATATCTTTAACCATCAGTTTACCAAATAAATTGGATGAACCCCATTTGAAATTGGGGTCAGTTGAGTGGAAAGCTGTGGTATAGGTGTCTCTAATGGTTATATCAAACTGATAAGGTTCACAAGCAAAAGTGACAAAGAAAAAATCGTTTTTCCCGTCATTATTAGGGGAAAAAGAGCCCGGTGCCGACGGAGGTACATCACAGTTTTTATCATTTATTATGGGAGTCGAGATATTGCTCACTGAATTGTTGTTTGCTTCAATAATTTCAACATCATTAACAATGATTGGATCTATCTCAGAATGACCTTCAACAATCCTGCATTTAAAAATCACCTTCTCTACTTTTGATCTCAGTGAACGTTTGAACTTATTCGTGTTCTTTCTATTCAAATCTTTTTGAGTCAAATCCGCAAAATCAATTTCAGACTGAATGCCGTTGATTCTTGGTAGTAGTCCTTTTAATTTTTCTTTCCAATCATCTCCTTCTACTTTTTCTAATGCGACTTCAACATTACCTGGCCTCGAAGTTTCAGTGTGAAAATAAACCCCCTCACTATTCCATCCTAGAGCCACTGTTTGATAGTTCAAATCTTGATTTAATCTGTAAGAATATCCTTTTGAGCCTTTTCTCAATTTGACATACGAATTGAATTCTTGAGGGATATTATAAACCCTTACTTCATCCATATCTGCTTCATTTGATATTTTCATTTCCCACTTTTCGTAGGTGATTTTTGATTGTTTCCCATTTCCTTTTATTTGAACAGTTTGTCTGGACATGCTAACACCCATCAAGCAATCAACATTTCTCCAACCTAGGCTTGATACCCTACCTCTCACTATATTTCGTTGAGGTGTGGTCGGAATTATTTGAGATGCTGTATTTGCTTGAATATTCAAATCAGGGACGTCCTGAGCAAGATTATTGTTCACATTAGTTCTCATTGTTTGAATTCTAGGATTTCTTCTTCTGTCTTTTTTCATTCCTAATTCTTCGTATACCCTATTCGTGTTAAAATCAACTTCATTTTGCATGGCAGTCTTTCTAGCATCACGATTTCTCTTATCTGATTCAGATTTTGATTTTTCGTAAGCTGCATCTAATTCGTTTTGCTCATCCCAATATGAACTATTGATTTGGCTGATTGCCTTTTGAATGGCTTCTCTTTTCTTTTTGTAATATCCATTCAGCATTTTAGCATGAGCAGATGACATATCAACTTTACCCTGACCTAGGGCCGCAAATTCTTTGAATTTTGAACCTCCACCCATTTCATAAGCCATTAGATCGACATCAGAAATATTCATGTTTAGATTATTTATGTATAACTCTAAAATCTTGGTTTCACATGATCCATGAATAAACGGAATTCGATCTTCAAATTCTTTAGTAGCCAAGTTCGTTTCATTGAATTTCTGGTTCCAAATTGCTTTGATAGATGCTGGGTCGACACCAGTCTGTGGAGCTTCGTCAGTAAGATTCGAAGCATTGTAATCAAAAATAAGGTTCATGGTTTTTAAATGAGGAGTGCTGAATGTTTGGCCAGGAGATCCTGCAGCAGTGTTATCGAAGATGTGCTTTATTTTGAGTTGGGTTGAAACACTTCCTGAAATTTCAATGTCAAATGAGAAGCCTATCTCATAACTTTTAAAATTTGAAATTTCTTTGATATTGTTTCGATTTGAGAAGCTGATATCTTTTTTCAAATTCCATCTACCCAAACTTGAAGATCTTGCATACGGCTTTCGACATCCAACTATAACATTGTATTTATTAGAGCCAAGAGCTATGACTTCTTTTGACCACTTATGCTTCGACTCTGGTAAGCCGCCTCCTAACAACTGCTGTGTTCCTAAAGTATCTTGAGGCAATTTCGGGAACATCATCATCATGTTTGCAACCGAAAACGATCCGGGCTGAAAGTCATCAAGCTTATCTTGTCTCAAATTATTGTAAAGAATGTCATCTCCGTCAAAGGCAAATGAGTAATACAAACTGTCTTTAAACTCTTTGTTTTCATATCCTCTATTGTTCATCCAGTTTTCGTATCCTGGCGGGTAAAAGTCGAGTTCAGTGATTTCAACAGGAATCAATGGTCTTTTTAAATCTTCAGGATTTGTCCAAACCAAATCACCATTTTCATCTTGAACACCTTCATATAATTGCATGCCTGTTTTTTCAGGATTTGCAGGAATATCCACTATCAAATCATTGACTAATTGAACCCTCTCCCCGTCTGCAAAGGCATCAAAATAGAACATCCCTCCGGTTTCTAAAGTATCACCATCTAAGGTTTTAGTGTCCAAATTAGCGGCCAAAATATCTTCAGGATTGAGAGCTGTTTGCAACAAGAAATCAATATCCTCATTATTTGTATCAAATGAGTTTGCTGGTACAAAAACCACAATTCCTTCTTCTGATTCAATCACGGTATCTCGTTCTTGATTGATTTCAAAAAACTCTTGCTTTAAAGCTTCATTGTTTTCTAAAAACAAGCTGTCATCCTCATCAAGAAAGATGTCCTGAGCTTGAGAATCATATTCTTCAACTGCATCTCCTGAACCATTTTGCTCATTTGCTGCATTCGAATTTGAGATGAAATATGCAGCTGCTAAACCTGCACCCATTACCCCAACTGCAATTGCTGTTCTGATACTCCATTTTCTTATTTGGAATTTTCTTCTTGCTCTAATGGCAGAAGCTTTTAATCCAATTCTTTGTATGCCTTCAACTAATTGTTGTTGCATCTCTACTTGTGATTTTAAAGTCGGATCACTATTAATTTCGTTTTCAAAAGCCATTTTATCTGGCGAACTCATCTCGTTCATCAAGTACTTTTCTATTTGTTCTATTGTTTCTAATGTTGCTCTCATGGTTCTAGTGTTTTTTGTCGTTTTGTAATTGAAGGGCAAGCTTTCGTGCACTTTCCATACACTTATACTTTTGCACCTTAGCCGATTTCACTGACTTATAGCCAAACTCTTTGGCTATCTGATCCATTGAGAGCGATTTGTAATAAAACAGCTCTAAAATTCTTTTGCACTTACTTCCTAATTTCTGAAGTGCTTCATCTACGATTTTAAATTTGATTTCTTTTTCTTCTAGTTCTTCTATTCCATCTTCGTCTTGAAGATTTCCTAAACCAGAATCGTCTCCGCTTCTGACTTTCTTTTTTCTTAATTCATTGCTCCATAACAATTTGCAAGAGTTTATCAAAAAGCCGTCTACTTTGACATCAGCTTTCATTGATCCTGCATTTACTTTTTGATAAAGGAGTACTAAAGCGTCTTGAAAAATATCCAAGGCTTCTTCTTTTGAGCCCGAGTTGACTAGTATGTGTTTCTCAACCTTCGGGAAATATTTGTAAAGACGGGCAAAGGCTTTTTCTTGCCTGCCGTCTTGCAAATAGTTGATGATTTTATTCTCGTTCATTGTTACGTTCTTTCCCTAAGATGTATGAAGAAAGAAAAGGTAACCTAAATTTTGTGATTTTTCTTCTTCCACCACTTTTCTCTCAGAGCCGCAACTCCAAATGTTAACATACCGGGCACTATAAAAAATGTCCACAAAAAATGGATTGAACCGAAAGCAAAGACGCAAACAAGAGCTGAAACTATATAAAGTGCAATACCGAATATGATAGCAAATTTATCATTGCTGATTTTAAATTTCAGCTCTGCCATTTGTAAGTCAAAAGCTATTTTTTGACCTCGCATGAATGAATCAATATAAGCAGGACTCAGCTCTTGCTCATTCATCCTATGTTTTGAACGGATGCTGCGAATTGAAACGAATTTAGACTTCCATTTATCGTCTTCGCTTTGATGAAAAACTTCTTTTGGCAATGTTCCAAATCTCTGAGCTAATTCATTCGCTTTATCAAAAGCGGCTTGAGCAGCTGGAATCATTTGTGCCCTCTTAGGTTTAGCACTTCCTAAATAAACTTTAAAAAAGACTCCTCGCCCCTCATTTCCATGCCTAATACCCAACTTATTAAAACAAGCTTTCCAAAGGGTGTTGCCATAAAAATAAATAGCCGCATAAAGAACATTGGGATTGAAAGGTGCTAAATCAACTAGGCGATCAACAACCAAAAAAGCTTTGTGAACATCTTGCCAATCAAGAAAAGTATTGTCTGCTGACTTTTCAACAACCTCTAGCATCTTCTCTAATTCTTCATTTAGCTCTTTCAATTCTTTTTTGTCGAAGCCTGCAGCTTTAGATAAATCATCTAATTCGCCTTGGGTTGAAGTGGTGACTTCCATCTTCATTTCTTCCCTTAAAAAAACGAGGGCATCTACATAACTAGATGTCATATGTTCATTAAAGTATTCAAATGAAGCATCATGTGTACCTAAGCCGAGTTCAACTTGCATATTTGTGTATTCGGTTGTTGCAGGATCATATAGCCTTAATAATCTTCTTTTGAATTCTTTGTCAATCTCAAATACATTTCTGTTATCAATTACATACCGTTTCAGATAGTCTTCATTGAAAGGATCTAGGTTAATGGCTTTTAGCAAATGATTTTCTTTTTGCTTTTTCATGGCCTCAGGCATATTTCGTCCCAAGTCAGATTCGTCATTCAGCATCTCGTAAATAACAAAATTTGAGGTTGCCATTTCTTTTCTACGTTTCCATATGTTCTCATCAAAGCCTAATTGAATGGTAAGCTCTTTTAAGAGTTTTTTGAGTTCCTTCTTTTTTAAGAATCCTTCTGAAAGTTCTTTTCTAGCCTTAAACTTTAAGAGCTGCTCTAAGTATTGTTGCTTGATGTCTGAAGACATGAACTAGTGTTGAACGACAAAATCTTTGATATGAATGTCATTTACATAGGCATGATATAGACCTGCTTCATAAACTCTCGTATCAATTTTCATGATTTCTCCATCAATCAAAACTGTCTCAATCAGTTTACCTTCGTTACCATAAATGAATATTTTTTGCTCGTTTGGCATGTCAAAAATGAATGGTAATTCAATGGTTAATTCATCACTTACTGGATTTGGATAAAGTGAAAATCTAATTTTATTCTCCTCCTCTATACTGTTAGAATTCACAGGATGTTCAATTACAAAATATAGAGTGTTTGTTGATGCAACATCATTCCATTGACCAGCAACACCCAAAGGCCAATCTGTTAGTGCCAAGCCCAAATTATCTTGGTTGCTATTAAAGTCATCAGGTTCATTTCCCCAATTATTGAAAAGGCCTCCAACCGGAGAACCAGAAGAAGTTCCTTGCCAAAACTGAACAGATGATCCGTTATTGTCACCATCCCACACCCAAGTACCTTCAGTTGCTAGGTCGTTACCACCTATCCAAACATATGAAGCACCTCCTCCATCAGGAGCGACTGTATTTGAATTCGTTATGCCGGCCATTTGAAGTGCACTCCAAATAGTATCTTGTTCGGCTTGTGAATCAATTTCTGCCAAGAATCCGCCATTCTCAACAGCACATGCTGCGGCATCAGCCCAAGTTTTGGTTTCTTTTACGATTTCGTAAACTTTACCATCATAATCAAAGGTGAAAACGTTCGCAGTAGAATCTGCTATGCATTGTGCTTGACCATTTAGCAGAGTAAAAAGAGCAATAGCTGTAAGAATTAATTTCATGCTGAAAGATAAAATTCTTACAGCTAGAATCCTAAAAAAGAGCACCTTATTTGATTTTCTTAACTGCAGAGACAGTTGCTGCAGCACAACTTAATGGTAAGACCAATAAAATACCAACTACAGGTATCAACAAGATGAGCATGAAAATGGTTCCGTTTCCAGTTGCCAAGCCTCTGTGATTTTGAATCCATTTCACAGAATCTCGATATTTATAATGCCTTTCTAAGGTGTAATCCAAATTCCCAAAACCTGCAAAATAAGCTCCGAAAAAGAATATGAGAATGGTACATAGAATATTAAAAACAGGTACCAAACCAAGCAGCATGAAAGGAACGGTTGCCAATATCTCAACCAACAGATTTCTCACATTGATTCTGATGCTTCTCACCAAACTTGTCGTAAACCCAATCTCAGATTCTGTTTTTCGACCTCTTAGGTGATCTTCAATTTTTTGTGAAATTGGTGACATGAAGGGACCTGAAAAAGCCATCACAACATGTCTGAAAACTATAATTCCAAAAATTACTAATAGGGCTCCGCCCATAAAATCGGCTATTGAACGTATTGTATTTTCCCAAAACGAAAAGGGCCATAAATCTGCAATGTATCCACCAATAAAAGGTGCCAATTCAATTGAACCCCATACGATTCCTATGGCAACCAAGAGTGCAATAACCGCTGGTATAAAAATGAATTTCCAAAGTCGAAGCTTAGTTAAAAGCTTGAAGCCTTCACTATAATCTGAAATGGCCAATTTGAAATCTGCAAAAAACATCTACCTATAAAGGAATATTTCCATGCTTCTTTTTAGGAATGTGAGCAACCTTGTTCTTAAGCATATCAAATGCTCTGATTAACTTCTTTCTTGTTTCAGCTGGTTCGATTACCTCATCAACGAATCCGTGTTTGGCTGCATTGTAAGGGTTAGCAAAGAGCTCAGCATATTCTGCCTCTTTCTCTTTCCATTTCTCTTCAGGATTTGCCGCTTCTTTAATGTCTTTTCTAAAGATTATTTCAGCAGCTCCTTTTGCACCCATTACTGCAATCTCTGCTGTTGGCCAAGCATAATTCATGTCTGCCCCAATATGTTTAGAGTTCATTACATCATATGCACCACCATAAGCTTTACGAGTAATTACTGTTACTCTTGGCACTGTTGCCTCACAGAAAGCGTACAATAATTTCGCTCCGTTACTGATGATTCCATTCCACTCCTGATCAGTACCAGGTAAGAATCCTGGAACATCTTCAAGCACTAATAATGGAATATTAAATGCATCACAAAAACGAACAAATCGTCCTGCTTTATTTGATGACTGAATATCTAAAACACCTGCTAAGAAAGCTGGTTGATTTGCTACAACTCCAATTGATTTACCTTCTAAAAAGGCGAATCCTACAACAATGTTTTCAGCAAAGTTCTCATGAACTTCGTAGAAAGAATCTTTGTCAACTAATGAGTTGATTACATCTTTAATATCGTAAGGCTGATTTGGATTATCAGGGATAATTGAATTCAACTCTTCTCTTCTTTCATCACCTGATGTATAAGGATACTTTGGTGATTCTTCTTCACAGTTTTGCGGTAAATATGACAACAACTTTTTCAAATCATTGATACATCTTAAATCATTTTCAACCGAGAAATGAGCGACACCAGATTTTTGTGAATGCGTTGACGCACCTCCTAATTCTTCAGAAGTTACTTCTTCATGTGTTACTGTTTTCACGACATTCGGCCCAGTCACAAACATGAAAGATGAATCTTGCACCATGTAAATGAAATCAGTTAATGCTGGTGAATAAACTGCACCACCGGCGCAAGGCCCCATGATGGCAGAAATTTGAGGAACTACTCCAGAAGCTAATGTGTTTTTGTAAAAGATATCTGCATATCCTCCTAAAGAAACCACACCTTCTTGAATACGCGCTCCACCCGAATCATTCAATCCAATTAGCGGAATTCCGTTTTGAAGCGAAAGGTCCATAATTCTACAAATTTTCTTTGCGTGCACCTCAGCAAGAGATCCTCCAAAAACTGTAAAATCTTGAGAAAACACATAAATAGGACGACCGTGAACTTTACCATAACCGGTAATAACACCATCACCTAAAAACTGTTGTTTGTCTAATCCAAAGTTAGTTGAACGGTGAGTAGTTAGCATCCCTATTTCTTCAAACGAGTCTTCATCTAATAAAAGATCGACTCTTTCTCGGGCAGTTAATTTACCTTTTGAGTGTTGAGACTCAATTCGTTTCTCACCACCACCTTTTAAGGCTTCTTCTTTTTTGCTGTTTAAGAGGTCTAATTTCTCGCTCATTCAATTGGATTTTAAGAGCTTTAAAGGTAGCAACAATTTTGTAAAGCCACCACATGTATCCACCAATGTGATATTTGGAAAAACAAAAAACCCTGACCTCAGCTAGGCCAAGGTCAGGGTAACAGATTGTTGGGTTTACAATTACTTTTCTAGAATCGTAAATTCTACTCTTCTATTCATTGATCTCCCGGTTTCTGTGGTATTGTCGGCCACAGGTTTTTCCATTCCGTAACCTTTGGCTACGAGACGTGCAGTATCAATTCCTTCTTTTTTCAAGAATTCAAGAACTGCATTTGCTCTTTTCTGAGATAATGATTTATTAAATCCTTTGTCTCCTATGTTATCAGTATGTCCTGAAAGTTCAATTTTTACTGTTGGATTTTCTTTCAAGAAATCAATTACACGATTTAACTCTGATTGAGATTCTGTTTTCAATTCGTCTTTTCCTGTTTCAAAGAAGATGTTGTTCAATCTTACTGTTGCACCAACTTCAATTGGAATCAAGAATAGATCTCTTTTGATTTCCTTATACTCTCCTACATCAGTTAAATCAAGATTATCTGATACTCCAATGTAATTTCCAGCTCCCGCCGTGAAGTCATAGTTTCTTCCATATGGCAATACAATGGTGTATTCTCCTGTTGCAGGATTTGTTCTTGCAACACCATAGTTTTTTCCATCAACCAATCCGTTATAAACGATAGAAGCGTCTACTGGCTCGTTTGTTTTCTTGTTTAATACCTTACCGGTAATAAGCACTACTGGGTCTGGCTGAACTTCTTCTTTAAGCTTAATTCTCACGATATCTTCTCTACCTTTAGTGTTAGTAGCAGATGCCATATAAGCATATTTCCCTGAAGCATCAATTGAGTAATAGGCATCCCAATTTTCAGTATTGATATCTGATCCAAGATTCACTGGTTCAGACCATTTTTTCCAGGTATCATCTTCTCTTTTTGACATCCAGATGTCGTTATCACCTAAACCACCATCTCTGTTTGATGAGAAATAAAGTGTTTTACCATCTGATGCTAAGAAAGGTGAATGTTCATCTCCGTCGCCATTAATTGTGCTTCCCAGTTTTACTGGTCGGCTCCAATTGTCACCGTCTAATTGATGTGTTACATATAAATCTTGAGAATTGTCAGATGAGCTTTCAGACATAGAAAGCAACATGTGCTTTCCATCTTGAGTCCAATATGCACCTACATAAGCTCCTTTTGACATATTCTCATAATTATCTACGTTACATGCTCTTGGCTCAGACCATCCGGTAGCAGTTTTATTGATGATAGAGTATCCTTTCTTTAAGTACTCTCCTTTATCATTAAAAATACCTTTCACCATCATTGAGTTTCCATCAGGACTTACCCCAGCAATCATGTTGTTTGAAAGACTGTTGAACTTCTCGGGCATTCTCTTAGCTTGAGCATTTTCCATTCCGTTTGAAACATCAGCCACCCAAACATCTTGAGAATTCATTGACCCATTATTGTTCATAGGGTGATCTGATCGGATGAAGTAAAGTGTTTTACCATCAGGTGAAATAATTGGTAAAATCTCTGTGTAAGCAGTGTTGATATGCGGATCAACATTAGCCATCATTTCAGATTCGAAATCAGTGTACTTTGTATCGTCTTTTGTTTTTCCGAACTTATACATCACTTGAACTTGAGCTCCGAATGTTGATATAACAGAGGCATTGTCTTCGTTCATAGATGTACCTTCAGCAAGACCATTCAAATTATCGTTTAAGCCATTAAAATCATGTCTTGGGAAATTGAGTTGAGCGTATGCTCTGATTCCGAACATTAATGGAATCTTTTTGATTGGGTTAATGAAGATTTGTGCATTATAGCTTAATCCACCATTTATTCCTGAACCAACTTTTGTTTTACCATTTACATCCTTCACTGACCATGAAGCGAAATTTGCGTGTGCTCCCCAACCGTGATTGAATAAAAACATTGAACCGGGAGTACCGTTTCCTTTAAGGATGTTCACACCAACAGTGTGCTGACCAAATTTTACATCTGAAAATGCCGTGTTTTGATAATCAGTACCTAAAGATCTGTTTTGATACATAATCTCAATAAAGTTCATCTCTTTGGTTTTAAAACCAATAAATGCAGATGGTCCAATCAATGTGTTCTCAGAAGTTCCATCACCATATCCATCAATAACATTGTTGAATCCTTTCATTCCAGACCAAGAATAATCGAACCCTAAACCTGCATAGGCAGGAGACCAATTCTTTCTTTCAGGTCCAAACGGACCTTTAGGGCCATCATATAATAGCATTGAAAGCATATTAGGCGCTAGGTTGTGATAAGTAGTTTTATCTACATGATAAAGCACTTCATATTGCCATTCGTATTTTGAAGTATTCAAGAATTTAATGGCGTCATCAACTGGTAATTCTTTTAACATACCTGCAACAATTGATCTTTTCGCAGAAGTTAAAATGGCTACTAATTTTAGCTCAGCTTCTTCGTTTCCTTCAGCATGCTGTTGAAGTAGTAATTGAATTATTAATGCACCTGTAGCTTGATTTGATTCGTTTGCAATTTTTACGACTTCTGCATCAGGAGCAAGAGTTTTAAAATGCGGCTTATACTTTGCGTGGAATTCTTCATAAGACATCTGGCCAAAAGAAATCATTGACAATAAGAGAAAGGATAGTATGAGCCCTCCTTTAAGACTTTTGAAATTTTTAAGCGTTTTCATAATAAATCTGTTTTTGGACAAATCTATTACAGGGGGCAACTCATTTTTCTAGGGTAAATACCGTAAATGTCGTTTTCAATAAAAAATTCCTTCGTTTGCTCCGATATTAAAGTAGAACTTAGTTTTCCTTATTTTCTGACCTTCATGATACAAATACTGTGAACCATCATCAGCTTGCATAGGAATGTGACAAGGGTTTCTACTTATCCAATTCTTTGGGATGAAGTAATGATCATGAACCATTCTGTTTTGAAGCACATTTCTCACCCTCTCTGCATCAAAACCGATATTTGCTCTCAATGTTTGACCGAAAGGAACAATGTTCGTTGGAACTGCATATTCAACTTGAGCAGTGAACGAACCCATAGAGTGGTTTCCAAAATTGACATTTCTGTCATCCTTATAGCCAAAGCGAGCTGGAAAATCTGTGTCGAGTATTTTTTTAGAGACCGAATAATCATCCGTCCACAAAGTTGAGTTCAAAGCAAACTTCCAATTCTGATAACGATATTCTAACAAAAAGGCACCTGTTCTATATCTATCGCGCCAACCATCTCCCCATCCAAAGAGATCATTTTCAGTTGCAAACTTAAAATCTAGAACATTTACCGATAGTATGCCTCCGGCCTGTGTTGTTTTTTGTTGATCTAAGTAAAGAAGATAGGTGTATCCGACAGAATAATCTTGCAATAAATTATTTTCAGTTACTGATATGAATGGGCTTCGGGCAGAATCTTTTCTTCCGAATCCTAATTGACCTCCAGCACCTAATTGAAATTCAAAACCTTTCTTTTTGAGACTGTAAGATTGTAAATTGTAATAGCCATTCATTGAAAGGTTGGCTTGAGCAAAAGCGTAATTATAATAGCCTGCTGCATGCAATCCGACCCTATTGGCGTGAGTACCAAAAGAAAAACTCAATCCAAACGACACTCCAAAAAAGGAGTTGACTGCTCGTGCCGAATGCACAGACAGAACTAACATCAAAAGGAATAAAATCTTTTTCATCTAAGCTTTACCTACAATTACAGGGCCGAAGATATAAAATAGTAACTTTGATTTTTTGAAACCTTTGGACTCAAATTTGTTATAAGTAAGGTATACGAAGAATACTAAACCAAATTGAAACAACTACTCAGCATATTATCTATCACTATTACGTTCATGTCTATTGGGCAAATTAAGCCTGATAAACAAAGACATAATTTTGGTGATCTCTATAAAGAGTCGACCGCCTATGTTGACATCAACTTCACAAATACTTCTGAAAAACCTCAGTACTTATTAACGGTTGAAAAACCAAGAGATGTTTATTACATCTACTCTTCAAAAAAAGTAATGCCCGATAGCACAATGACTATAAGGTTTAAAGTGAACAATAATATCAAAGGGAGATTCACTTATAATGTAGATGTTTACTTCTCAAACCCAAGAGCATCAATTCCTATTCAGCTAAACGGAAATGTTAAGGAAGCCGAGATGTCATCTTCTTTAACTGCATGTCCTGATTTTAATAATACACCTTCAGCTTATATTTCGACATCATTTTTAGTGACCATTAAAGTTCTTGATTCATTAACTAGAGAACCTCTTAAAAACTCTAAGATTTACCTCGTTGAAAACGGAGAATTAGTAGGCACGGCAATGACAAATTCGAGCGGAATTGTGAAGACAAAAATCCCGTTAGGTTATTACTACATTACTGCTCAAAGAGAGCCTTATAAATCAAATTATCATGAAGGCTATTTGAACTTTAAAAGAAACTATGTTGAGATTGAACTTCAAAAGCCTTATGTAGAAACACCACCTGAAGTGGTTGAAGAAATTGTACAAGATGATCCACCACAGCATCCAAATCCTCCAAACAATATTGATGAAGACGAGGATGAGGACGAAGATGTTATTGTAATTGATCCGAATGTACCTGATGAAGACGAAAACGAGGATGAGGATGAAGACGTGATTGTAATTGACCCGAACGTTCCTGATGAAGATGAGGATGCAGAAGTTGTAGTTGTTGATCCGCCAGAAGTGCCGAAAGATGACCCACCAGTTGACATCCCTTCAGTTGACCCTGTTCCTTTGGCTGAATTACCGGATACTGTTTTTACTGAGAGCTACTTTAAATACAACAATATTACCTTCATTTTAGATGTGTCATCATCAATGAACGGAATGGGGAAAATGGATTTAATGAAATTGTCAATGATTGAATTGACGAACATACTGAGACCAAACGATATGGTATCAATGATTAAATACTCTTCAGAAGTTGAAACGATTTTAACGAATACCCATGGTGATCAAAAAGAAGAAATCATAGAAGTGGTACAAGACTTGAGAACATTCGGAATGACGGCTGGTGGTAACGCTATTAAATCTGCCTACAAATTGAATAAGAAGTCTTATATCGAAGATGGCAATAACCAAGTGATCATGATTACTGATGGTGTGTTCAATAAGGGAGACAAGGATTACTTGAAGACTATTAGAAACTACTACAAATCAAAAGGTGTTAAGTTCTCAGTTGTCGGAATCAAAACTTCAGATTACATAACGAAACACATGAAAGATATTGTTGAGCAAGGCGGAGGTGATTTCATTCGAATTTTGGATGTTGAAGATGCTCAGAACAAGTTGATTGAAGAAATCAAAAAGAACTCTTTCAAGTTCTCAGAAACGCAAGAAACTGAGTAGATTTCTGACCTAACTGTAACCAATCTAAACCTTTTAGATTATATCTCTACAGGAAACGGTTTCTGTGCAAAAGGGATTTAAGATGAAGAAGATTGGAGCGATTTTGTTAACCTTGATAGGTTTCTCGACATTTGGAATGGATGCAGATTGTAATTCATCAATTGACACATTTACCGGAGATAATTCTGACAATAAGATGGAGCAGCTATTTAGTTGTGGAGAAGGATCAGAATCTGGTTTTAATGGCTGGATGATTAATGGTGTTTCTGATGCCGTAAATATTTACTTTGAGAATAAGCGTATTGAATTCTTCTCACATCAGGCAAACAACTTTGATATCAGTTTTACAAAACGTCTTGATCAGCTCATTGGATTCACAGATTTAAACATCTCTTTTGGCTTTGATGAAATAGAGAATTGCGATTTAAATTATGCAACAGTTTACTTATCTGAAGATGGCAAGCACTGGGATGCGATAAACGAGAATGCGAAGCATGGCACAGTAACTAACTATTCAGAGAAAATGAACCTTCTTTATTTAAGGCTGGTGACAAATGTATCATTCCACAATGAAGGTCGTTTTAGTTTAAATTCGGCAAGAGTGCATGGTGATTATACTTTGGGTAAACACAACCCGCCAGCTGAGTTTGGGCTAGCTACCAAAGGTCCTGCGGCAAATCAATTGCGTCAAATATTTCACGTTTTTAGTTTTGACAAACGCATAAACATTGAAACTAAAAATCAAGAAGAGTATAAGTTCGTTTTATATGATAATAAAGGAAGAATAGTCAAAGAAGATGTTGGAGTGGGAAGTAAGCGATTTGAAACACCTTATAAAGATGGTGTTTACTTCGTAAGCATAATTCAAGACAACAAACTGATCATAACAAAAAAAGTAGCACTCTAGAGTGCTACTTTAAACTAATCAATCAACTGAAAAAAATATACTTAGAATAATGCCTTAAAAGCATCATATTTCTCCTTGTATAAAGCTTTTCCTGGACATCCTAATTCTGTAGCCCAGCTATGGTAATTTTCAATTCTGTTATCAGGACTTGGATGCGTGCTCATAAACTCAGGTGGAGTTTGAGAACCTGAAGCCGCAATCTTTTCGAAGAATCCTGCGCCACCATCAGCTGGCCAGTCAGTCTCGCATAAATAAGCAACTGATTTTCTATCAGCCTCAGTTTCGTGAGATCTTGAGAACTTCAATCCTATTAATCCTGTAGTGATTTGTCCTAATGCAGATTCGTCACCTAGCACAGCACTCAATAACACTTGAACACCCATTGTTTTTTGCATTTGTCTGATCGAATGTCTCAAATCAGCATGTGCCATTTCGTGACCCATTACTCCTGCTAACTGAGATTCATCATCTAAGTACTTAATGATTCCAGTATAGAAGTATATATATCCGCCAGGTGTGCAAAAAGCATTTAATGTTTCATCATCTTTAATGATTCTAACTTGCCAAGCAAAGTCATCTTTGTGCTCAACTTTTCCTGTAGCTAAAACCTTATCTCTAATCGCGTATATATATCTGTATGCCTCAACATTAGAAGCTGAATCTAATATTGGATATTCAGTTGGGTTACTTTCAATTTGATGTGCAACTTGAGCACCTAATTCTATATCTTTTTCAACAGGGAAAACCGTGAATCCAGCATCTGGCTCGTCATTTCCTCCTTTTCCTAATCCACATGAAGCTAAAAAGGCTACTGATAAGATTGATGGAATAATTACTTTTTTAAACATCTTGAGTTCATTTTAATTTGACACAATAATACACAGAGCGATTAGATTGCGAAACAATTTGTCGTTGAAACTTAGAAAAAAGTCGATTAGTGGTTAGATCCACAGGTTGTTATATACGCAAACATACATAACTACACTGCCCACAAACATGCCTAGCAAAACTTCATTGCGTGTATGCACCTTTAAATAGACCCGTGCCGCACCCACTATTCCTCCAATTAAAATGAGGACAAAAACAATCCAGACAGGGCTTTCAATTTGACTTTGAAAATAAGCTAATATGGTTGCCGCACTACCAAACCAGGCCGCAGCATGTAAACTTATTTTTACGTAATTATTTACAATGAAAGAAACTAGGAAAACGATTAGTATCCCAAATACGAAAGACATTATCGCGTCATGTTGCAGACTAGGGTCAAACTTGGTTCTCAGGGAATAATAGGCGAATCCGAAATAAAAGGAGATAATCAAATATGGTAATCTTCTTTCTTCTCTTTGTACCATCTCAATGCTCTTCACAACTCTCGTCCAAACCATAATTCCCAAACTCAAAAGTGGCGCGGCAAATAAGAGTAGTCCTAAAATGAAATAGTACATTCGTTGATACTCCCACTCGAAATTACAAAGGGCATCATATTTTTTAAGACTATTCGGAATAGTTTGAGCCTCAAAAAAGATTACCAATACGACAATTGGAATAAAAATAGGGTGAAATAAGTAGGAAACTACTTTTGCGAACAGTCTCATCAATCTAGAGTTCCTTACGTAATCTTGCAACAGGAATGTTTAACTGCTCTCGGTATTTAGCCACAGTTCTACGCGCAATATTATAACCTTTCTCTTTTAACAAATCAGTCAATTTTTGATCTGTCAAAGGCTTACGTTTTTCTTCAGCATCAATTGCATCTTCTAAAATCTTCTTCACCTCTCTTGTAGAAACCTCTTCACCCGAAGAAGTTGAAAGAGACTCTGAAAAGAAATACTTCAATGACATGATGCCATAAGGCGTTTGAATGTATTTTGAGTTGGCTACACGAGAAATAGTCGAAATATCCATTTCTACAATGTCAGCAATATCCTTCAAAATCATTGGTCTCAAATTCGTTTCATCACCACTAAGAAAGTACTCTTTTTGGTATTCAAGTATGGCCTTCATTGTGAATAATAAAGTTTGCTGACGTTGAAAAATAGCGTCAATAAACCATTTTGCTGAATCTAATTTTTGCTTTACAAATGTAAGCGCCTCTTTATCTGACTTTGAACTTTTCGCACCTTCAGCATAATTACGCAACATTGTTTCGTAAGTTTTACTCACCTTTAATTGAGGCGCGTTTCTGCTATTGAGTGCTAAGTTTAATTCTCCCTCTTCTTCGGTTAAGATGAAATCAGGAATGATTTGCTGAATGTTTTTCGAATTGGTTGATTCTTTAAGTGAATTACCAGGCTTAGGATTCAACTTAGTAATCTCACCAATTGCTTCTTTTAAATCTTCATCTGAAATCTCAAACTTAGATTTGATTTTATCAAAGTGCTTTTTCGCAAACTCTTCAAAGCTTTTTTCTAATATCTTTTTTGCTGTGTAAACAGCAATATCTCCATGATGTCTTCTTTCTAATTGAAGTAATAAACACTCTCTCAAGTCTCTTGCTCCTACGCCAGCAGGTTCAAAGTCTTGCACTAAATAAAGAACATCTTCAACCTCTTCTTCAGTAGCCATGACGTTTGCCGTAAATGCAAGATCATCAACAATGGCTTCAATATCTCTTCTTAAATATCCGTCTTCATCAATGTTTCCAATAATGTTATCAGCAATTGCTCTTTCTTTATCAGTCATTTTTCTTAAGCCCAATTGGCTCTTAAGAATGTCATGAAAAGATGTGCCGCCCGATAATGGAACAGATTTCTCATCATCATCAGCTGAGTGATTTGAGACTGAAGTTTTGTACTGTGGTAGATCATCATCAAGATAATCATTGATGTCAAAATCCTCTACTGCCTCTGATACTTCTCCTTCATCATAATCATCATCAAACTCATCTTTCTCCTCTTTCCCTTCTTCTAAAGCAGGGTTCTCTTCAATCTCTTCTTTGATTCTTGCTTCAAGCTCCATAGTAGGAACTTGCAACAACTTCATTAACTGAATTTGCTGCGGAGAGAGTTTCTGTAATAATTTATGACTTAAGGTTTGTTTTAACATCTTCTAATCGTGTGTATCTCAAATATACAAAATTAATGGATGCAATTAAAGAGTGGCACAAAATTTGTGCAAAGTGCAAAAACTTGTTTTTATTGTTCATTTTTTCATCATTTTTTTGACGATATTTTAATCTTTATTGCTAGATTTGAATTGGTGGAAGAAAGAATATATCAGATAGCATTGAGCGCTCTTAATGGTTTAGGGCCTGTAAAGGCACGCTTATTATTAGAGGCGGTTGGATCGTTAGAAGGTGTTTTCAATGAAAAGGAAGCAGCCTTGACAAAACTTGAAGGTTTTGGTTCATCAATCATTAATGCACTAGACCGCGACAAGGCAATAGAAAGAGCCAAACAAGAGATCGAATTCATTGAAGAAAACAATGTTCAGCTGTATTATTTTCAAGATGCCAACTTTCCGCAAAAGCTAAAAGAAATAAACGACTGCCCTATTGTTCTTTATGCTTTGGGAAAAGTTGATTTTAATCAAACGAATATCTCAATTGTCGGTATGCGTAAATCAACTTCATATGGTAAAAAGATATGCGATCAAATTGTAAAAGATTTGACGCCACATGAAATTCAAATCATTAGTGGTTTGGCTCATGGAATTGATAAAGTTGCTCATGAAGCTGCCATTCATAATGGATTACCAACCATTGGAGTTTTAGGTCATGGCTTGGACACCATGTATCCAGCCGCACATAGACCTTTAGCAAAAAGAATGTTGGATAATGGAGGTTTAGTTACCGAATTTATGTCTGGTGTTGTTGGTGACCCTGCGAACTTTCCTAAACGAAACAGAATAGTTGCGGGATTGAGTGAAGCCACGGTTGTGATTGAAAGTTCAGAGTCAGGTGGTTCATTGATCACTGCGAACTTAGCAAACGATTATAACCGAGAGGTTTTTGCTGTCCCCGGACCTGTTGATCGCGAGACATCTAAAGGATGTAACAACCTTATTAAAAGAAATAGAGCTCATCTTTTAAGTGAAGCTGATGATCTTATCAAAGTATTAGATTGGGAAGAAAAAGTAGACCAAAGCAAACAGCATGAAATGGATGCATTGATTGCTGACCTTAACGCTAACGAACAAAAAATCATTCAACTAATCAAAGCTAAAGAAACTGTTGATTTTGACAGTTTAGCTTTTGAACTCGAACTAAGTTCAGCTGATCTCAGCTTACATATTTTTAATCTTGAAATGAAAGGTTTGACAAAATCTTTAGCTGGGAAGCGCTACACCATGGCATAAAAAAACCCTGTTCTAAATAATTAAAACAGGGTTCAAGTTTCTTGTCTTTGCGTCAGACGACATCAAAGATAACTAGGAATGCGAAAATGATTCCAGGTAGTATTCCTAAAATCCATAACAATACAGCTAATAGAGTGTACATTACATCCCAATCAGTGTAAAGCCCTACAGCTAACCAAGGAAGAAGAATCGCTAATATCACCAATAAAATCATTGCCACTTCAGACATTCCAGAACCAGAAAGACCCTTTGACTTTCTTTCTTTTGAAATTTTCTTTTGAGCTTTAAGAGATTGCTTTAAATCCTTTTTCATGTCTTTGAGAGCATCTCTAAAATTGATTTTCTCTTTCTTGACATCAGTACTTTCTGACTCTTCAATAACTTCATTTGAAGCTTCGTCTTCAATAAAAATACCTGCTTCTTGTTCTATCAAACCTTCTGTGTTTGATCCTTGTAGTTCTTGTCCAAAAGAAAATGAACTGAACAGCAGTGCAAGAGCACTAAATAATGTTAATCTAATTTTCATATTTGTTTTTATTTAAAGTCCTAGTAATACTTCAATCGGGTCTTTACCTCCAAATATCATTTGTTCTGGATTCTCCAACATTTGCTTCACTTTGTATAAGAAGCTAACTGATTCTTTACCATCAATTATTCTGTGGTCATACGAAAGCGCAACATACATAATCGGTCTAACAACAATATCTCCGTCAACAACAACTGGACGCTCAACAATGTTGTGCATACCTAAAATTGCAGATTGAGGAGGATTAATAATTGGAGTAGATAACATTGATCCAAATACACCACCATTGGTAATAGTAAATGTTCCTCCAGTCATCTCATCAGGTGTTAATTCACCATCTCTAGCTCTAATTGCCAATCTCTTAATTTCTCTTTCGATTTCTGCTAAGCTCATTTGCTCTGCATTTCTCACAACCGGCACCATCAATCCTTTTGGTGAAGAAACTGCAATTGCGATATCAGCATAATCATGCATAATCATCTCTTTACCATCAATCATTGCGTTAACTGCAGGGAATTGGTTCAATGCTTCTGTCACAGCTTTTGTGAAGAAAGACATGAATCCTAGTCCAATATCATGATGTTCTCCGAAAGTCTTTTTGTACTTCTTTCTGATATCCATGATTGGTTTCATGTCAACCTCATTGAATGTAGTTAACATTGCAGTCTCATTCTTCACGGCAACTAAACGCTCAGCAACTTTACGTCTAAGCATTGACATTTTCTTAGGAGCGGTATCTCTTGTTCCACCCCATCCTGCAGCACTTGCAGTTGAGAATCCTCCAGCCATTGCAGCCACTACGTCTTGCTTAGTAATTCTTCCGTCTTTGCCTGTCCCATTAATTTGTCCAGCTCCAACTCCATTCTCTGCCATTAGTTTGGCAGCTGCAGGTGAAGGATGTCCAGTTGCGTGGCTCTTTTTAGCAGGCGCCTCTTTAACAGGATTAGGATTTGGTTTAGCTTCTTCTTTAGCTGGTGCAGCTTCAACCGCAGCCACAACTGGCGCAGCATCAGGAGACACAAAATCAGCTGGTTTTTCAGCTGATGTATCAATATGACACACTACAGCTCCAACAGCCACTGCATCACCTTCTTCAGCTTTCAAGGTAATCGTACCTGAAGCCTCAGCTGGTAATTCTAAAGTTGCTTTATCAGAATCAACTTCTGCTATTGCTTGATCTTTTTCTACGTAATCGCCATCAGCTACTAGCCACATTGCGATTTCTACTTCTGAAATTGACTCTCCCGGTGACGGGACTTTCATCTCTAATACAGACATTTTATCTTCTTTTTTTAATTCTTATTTAGATGCAATCTTTCCAAACAGATTGTCAAATAATTCACCTAATCTTCTTTTGTGAGTCGCACTTGATCCTGCTGCCGGAGCAGAAGATGAAGGACGTGCTACAATATCTAAATTCTTACCTCTCATGGTCATTGCCATGTATCTCCATGGCCCCATGTTTTCAGGCTCTTCTTGTGCCCAGAATACTTTCTTAGCTCCTTTGTAAGATGCAATTACATCATCCACTTGCTTTTCAGGGAAAGGATACATTTGCTCTATTCTCACAAAAGCTGCATTTGTAACTCCTCTTGCTTCAGCCTCAGCTTTAGCATCATAGTAGAACTTACCTGAACATAATACCACGGTATCAATTCCAGTCTTTTTAACATCATCATCCAATACTTCTTGGAATCCGTTAGCTGCTAAATCTTCAACTGTAGATGTCGCTTTTGGATGTCTCAGCAAGTTTTTAGGAGAAAATACTACTAGTGGTTTTCTAAACTCTCTATGAATCTGTCTTCTCAATAAGTGGAAGTGATTTGCAGGAGTCGTTGGATTACAAATTTGCCAGTTTAAGTCGGCACACATTTGTAAAAATCTTTCTATTCTTGCTGATGAGTGCTCTCCACCCATTCCTTCATATCCATGAGGCAGTAACATTACCAATCCTGATTGAACAAACCACTTATCTTCTCCTGAAGAAATGAATTGATCAACCATAATTTGTGCTCCGTTATAGAAATCACCAAATTGTGCTTCCCAAACAGTTAAACTATTTGGAGTTGCCAAAGAGTAGCCATATTCAAATCCTAAAACGCCATACTCTGACAATAATGAATTGTAAATATGGAATTTCGCTTGGTCATCATCTAAAAGATTCAATGTTACGATCTCTTGCTCGTCATCTTCTGTTTTTACAACAGCATGACGGTGAGAGAAAGTCCCTCTTTCAACATCTTGACCTGAAATTCTTACTGGGTGACCTTCATCTAATAATGAAGCGTATGCAATCATTTCTGCCATACCCCAGTCTAATCTATTAGACTCAAGCATTTCAAGACGGTCATTCAATAATTTTTTAATCTTTCTGAAGTATTTCAGATCTGCAGGAAGTGTGGCCAACTTAGTTCCTAAGTCTTTTGATTTCCCAACAGAAACAGAAGTAATAGGAGATTTGTCAAAATCTTCTTTCTTACCGTGTCTGAATCCTTGCCAAGTTTCATCTAAGAAATTTAGAACAACCGCTTTTTCTTGCTTTTTAGATGCTTCATAAGCTTTATCTAAAAGAGCCATGTGATCATCCTCAACCTTCTTTCCTTCTTCGGCAGTTAACACACCTTCGGTCATTAATTGACTCAAGTATATCTGTCTTGGATTCGCATGCTTTGCAATCGCTTTGTATAATTTAGGCTGTGTAAACTTAGGCTCATCACCTTCGTTATGCCCGTACTTTCTATACCCTAAAAGATCAATAAAAACATCTCTATTAAACTTTTGTCTGTATTGAACTGCAATGCTCATTGTTTGAACCACAGCCTCTACGTCATCTCCGTTCACATGGAACACAGGGCACAAAGTTGTTTTACCAACATCAGTACAATAGGTAGATGATCTCGCATCTTTATAGTTTGTTGTAAACCCAACTTGGTTGTTTACTACAATATGAATCGTTCCCCCAGTTCTGTATCCATCAAGTTGTGCCATTTGAACAACCTCATAAACTACACCTTGACCTGCAACTGCAGCATCTCCGTGAATAGCCACTGGAATAATTGAGTTTTCATCTTCTAAATAATTGTCGATTTTCGCTCTTGCAATACCTTGAACAACAGGATCAACCGCTTCAAGATGAGATGGATTTGGAGCTAAAGTTAAATGAACTTTGTTTCCGCTCAATGTATCAACATCAGTAGAGAATCCTAAGTGATATTTTACATCACCATCAAAAGACTCATCACTGTCAAATTGTTTTCCGTCAAACTCACAGAAGATAGATTGGTGATCTTTTTCAAAGATGTTTACCAAAGTGCTCAAACGACCCCTATGAGCCATTCCCATCACCACTTCTTTAACGCCTAGTTCAGCAGCTTTTTGAATTACAACATCCAATGCAGGAATCAATGCTTCACCACCTTCAATTGAGAATCTCTTTTGCCCAACATACTTCTTTGCTAAGAATTGCTCAAAAATAGTTGCAGAAGAAATCTTTTTGAAGATATGCTTCTTCTCTTCATTGCTGAACTTAGGTCGGTTCTTCAACTCTATTTTATCTTTAAACCACTGGACTCTTTCTGGCTCACGCATGTAAGTGTACTCGATTCCGATAGACTGACAATATGTAAGTTCTAAGTGATCAATGATTTGTTGCAATGTTGCAGGGCCAATTCCAATTTCATCACCTGCAGCAAAAGTGGCATTTAAATCTGCCTGCTCTAATCCGAAATTTTCAATTGCCAATGTTGGCGCGTATTGTCTTCTTTCTCTTACAGGATTTGTTCTTGTAAACAAATGACCTCTCGTACGATAACCGTTAATCAAGTTTAAAACTTTAAACTCTTTTTGAAAATTCTCAGGAATTCCTCCATTTTCAAAGTCAGTTTTCGCAAAGTCAACTCCTTCAAAAAATCTGGCCCATTGAATATCAACTGATTCTGGGTTAGCTACGTATTTTTGATACAGATCGTCAATAGCGTTTACATCACTATTTCCGATATATGTGAATTTATCCATGGTCTTTTTAGGTTTCTACCAGTCTATACAAATCTAAAAATTAATTAAACACGAATAACCTATTTTCGACGGAATAAATATGCTTAAGAGTATTGCCTTTTGAAATATACTTTTTGAGCTTCTCTTTGAATTATCAAAAAACACAGTTTTCTGTAATCATCTTGGGCAGATAAGGCATTTAAAAAATCATATTCTTTGAGATCAACTTTATAGACAAATTGTTGAATCAACTGATCGTTCATTTTAAGAAACAATTCTTGTAAGTGCGCCTCTAATTGAGGATAGATATCAGCAGTGAAATCAACTTTCAAATCGTGGTCAAGCGCAACCAGACCAGACAAATCTTTGTGGATTTGCTGGATGGTTCCTAACACAAATTCTTCTTCAGAAAAGAATTTTTGAAGTGTATCAAATGATAATTCTGTTCCCAAATTAGTTACCCCTAATTAGCGTGACATTTCCTTGACCTTCAAATTCGTCACCGTTTTCGGCGACCCCTTCGTAGGTATAGAAATAGACTCCATCTTGACATTCAGATCCGTTTTTATCGGTACCATTCCATGAGTCAGTAATATCTTCAAGTTCATCCATTACAACTCCCCATCTGTTCACAATAACGCAGTGGAATTCTGCCACAGCCTGTGACTTATTGTAGAACGTAAAGACATCATTCTCTCCTCCTCCATTTGGTGTGAAAACATTTGGCGGCACAAATTGAAGTGGGTCAAAGACTAAGATTTCTTTGCAGGTCGTATCAGAACAACCGTTCTTATTTAGAGCCACAAGACAAACATTATACAACCCTCCGTCAGCATAAGAAGTATCAATTGGATCATTGACATCATGAGAAATCTGCCATCCAAAACTAGGATTTGAAGCATCATAATTTAAATTCCAAAAGAAGGTCGTATCCGCATTTGGATTGTTAGGATTGAAGTAATAAAGTGATTGATTGTCAAAAACAACATCAACTACTGCTGTACCTTCACATACGCCAGCTGTCAAGAATTGAGCTGAAGTTGGATCAAAGATTGCTTCAGGACTCAGTGAATCTAAAAGAATAGTATCTCTCAATTCACATCCATTATCATCTAAAACTAAAATGGCATAACTTCCAGGGTTAAGTCCTCCCCAAGTTGAGTTTACTGAAGAAGTTTCATTCGCCCAATCATCCCATAGATACGTATAGTCTGGTGTACCGCCATTAGCCGCGGCAAAAACCACTCCGTTTCCGTTTTGATAATTGAATACTCTACAGTAAGCAGGATCATAGCCTAGCTCAGTAAATTCCATTGCAGTTGGCTGTGTAATTGTAAAGTCGAACACTTCAGAACATCCGTTTTGATCATTAATTGTTAGGATGTAGTCTTGTGCTGTTAAACCAATAGCTGTATCTGCTCCAAGGCCTGTTGGATTACCCAAATCAGGATTCCAGAAATATGAAATTTGATCGTAATCACCTGTGTAATTGTAAACCGTGTCAGCTATTGCGACACCTGTCGCAAATCCATAGCATAATGGATTCGTTAAATCTAAATCAACAGTCATTTGTCCTGGATCTTCAAGTAGAATAGAGTCCTCAACAAAGCATCCGTTTTGATCAGTTATTTCAGCATAATACCATCCTTCAACCAATTGATTTGCTGTATTTGAGTTTCCTGAATTAAGTTGTGTAGGAACAGCATCTGTGATTAAGAAATTATTTCCTCCGTTACCACCAACTGAGTTGATAGTTACTGATCCGTCATTGAATCCAAAACAAGTTGGGTCGTTATAATTGAAATCTAGCGTTAGTTCGTCTGGCTCAAATATTTGGAATGGAGTTGACCAGGTACATCCTTCTTGATCTGTAACAGTAACAACCCATTGTCCACCAAATAAATCATCAACATCTGAATCTCCGCCGACCGCAACATTTGGAATTGTTAGATGATTTCCTGTTGTGTGATCCCATGTAACATCATATGGCGGCAACAATCCACCTGCCAATGTGTTTATATATGCACCTCCATCATTTGTTCCAAAGCAAGTGACATCTCTTAAAGAATCCAACACAAATACCGCAGTGACTGCATTGGCACCTAAACCAACTGTGATTGCTGTATCGGTTTGACAACCTGCATCATCAACAACAGTTAATAGGTATGTTTGACCGTCAAGGTTTCCGAATGATCCATTATTTTGAGGCCCGAAGGTATTTCCACCTCCAACTAAAGTATAGGTCCAAGTAGGATCATCAGGTAAAACGTCAATTGATCCAGGTGTAAATCCAACTTGACCTGGGCAATCTGTGGCATCAACAATATTAATATTAGTGATGTTCACATTACCAATTTCAACTTTGACCGAATCTATAATATCATGACAGACATCTGACAATTCATAGTAATACCAGGTTTCAACTGCTGGGTTTACTGTGTAAGATGTCAAAGTATCAGCCACACCACCCGGAGTCCATTGCATTGTAAATTCACCTGTTGTACCAACTGGAGTTGCAATAATCGTAGCATCTTCACCAGGGCAAATTGTAAAGGTATTTTGATTGAAATTTACGGTTGGTGGCGGAGGTGGTACTTGTGTCCAGGCCGAAGAAATGATGTTTTGATTAAACTCACACTCTAATACTGTGTTTCCTTGAGCCTCTAGCGAATCGATATCCCAGGTATCTGGGATCTGAGTTCCTGGAGTTCCTGAATACATACCGTTATCATTTAATACAATTGTAATATCACCTGAAGTTGCTCCTCCTAAGTCAGAAATATCTACTCCAAATACGTATGTTTCACATTGTCCTTGAACGATATTCAAATTATACAATTCGGTCTGTAAATAAACAGCTGTAGGGTCAACCGTTGGGTCTCCATCATAAAATGAAATTGGAACAATCTGCGATAAATCGGCACCACCAGAGTTACAAATTTCCATATCGAAATAAACACTATCACAACCCGTATAAGTTGTTGTGTTCTGAGTGAAAGAACTGTAAACTAAATTAATTTTAGAGCCTAAAAAGGTAATGTTCATGATTCGCTCATAAGCCACCTCATCATTACTTAAGTGTACCCTAAGAATATCTGGAGGCACAATTTCAAAATTGATTCTTTCGTCAGTATTTGGCAATTGACCATAAATACCTGTGGTCGTAATATCAACTAATGGATTAATTGGCACGTTTTGCCAAGCATAAATTTGTTGCTGAGTAGTAGTTGTAAGAGTTGCAAAATAACCAGTTGTTTCTAAGAGATCAAAGTTCACTTCAGAGAATGCATACATTTGATTATCATTATTAATAGAAGACAAACCAACAGCTGGAGCAAGAAGATTTGTTTGATGCCAAAGACCATTTGCTCTCATTTCTAAAAATGCTCTTTTTGACCCGGCTGGAATTGTAAAGTCTACAAATCCGTCAACAGAAGTTCCGTTATTTAAGCCCGTTGGGTCCCAACCTATATCAAAAGGAGAGCTATATGCGTTATCAGTGATGAAGAATGAAGAAGTATACGGTTGATTAGCGTACTTCAAAAACTCAATGTAGTACATCTCATTATAATCATTCCCAAATTCTCCTTCTCTTGTAAGCGTTATTTGATCTCCGATAACCTGAATGATCATGTCGGCCACTGTGATTTGTTGAGGAGGAGTTGCATTACCGGCAAAGTCACCTGCAAGAGTTGCATTAGCCGTTATCAGCTGACCAGAAGTCATATCATAGTCTTCAAAAGTAAATGTGGAATTCGCTTCGGGTAAATTTCCTCCGTTTACAGTTAAAACTCCGGATGCCGTCATTGTATTTAAATCACAAACGATATATTTTAAGTCTAATGTTTCTTCTCTTAAATCACTTACCAATACACCATTTGTGCCGTATCTGTCTTGGTTGATTCCGAATGATCTAATCAAAATTACGTCAGGATCATTTGGAGCTGGAATCATATCAATGGTTGTAGAATTTGTTCCGGCTGCCAGATATGCAGGATACTGCGTTGGATTCGCCCCTTCAATTCTTTGTAAAGATTGAGTAGCAAAATTTCCGTAATTCACAGTGTAGTAAGCTATGTCAACATCTGGTCTTGTACATCCAACAACTAAGTTGGTTCCTACATGATCAAATGACATTTCAAAATCTAAGATTTCACCAAAATCCCAACCAACAGTTGTGTATGTATCAGTAGTTGCTGGAGATAAAGGTTGATCTACCCAAGAGAATCTCTTGTTCTCATTGTTATTCATAAAATATTCAACCCATCCTGAAGATATACCCAAGTCAAGGTCTACTTCAACTCTACCCCAAACTACTCTCTCTTCACCCCAGTTCAAATCATTGTATCCCGTATTATTATCTACTGCTCCTTGCTGGTAAACACCTTGAATAATTAGCGATAACTTTTCGGTATTTGCAGGAATAGCAATGTTCACATCAGCCGTTTGGTTGGCTGCTTTAAAGCCGCTTTCAGTTCCTGTTATATCAGGATAATATCCTATTGGTAAACACGCACCTGGCACACCAAAAGCAGGACAATCAGGGCTAGAAAGACAGTCAGGATCAAGACAGTCAATCAGACCATCTCCGTCATCATCAATACCGTTATTACAATCTTCTTGAGACCATGCAAAAGCCGTGGTGAAAAGAAGGACAAAAAAGATAGAAAATTTATTCATGGTAGTTAGGTTGTGTAAGTGAAACGCAAGCTTAAAATGAATGGTTGCACGACACCTAATATAGCAATAAACAAAAAAGGCGTATCGGATGATCCAATACGCCTTTCTTTCTTAATTTATTTTATCAAGGTCCGTTAAATATATTTACAGTTCCCTGACCTTCAAATGTTTCTCCGTTTTCGGCCTCACCTTCATAAGTATAGAAGTAAGTACCATCATTACATGTAGAACCGTTCTTATCTGAACCATCCCATTGATCTGTAATGGCAGACATTTCATGAACGACTACACCCCATCTGTTAACGATCACACATGAGAAGTTAACAACTGCTTGTGCCCTGTAATCAAAGGTAAAGAAGTCGTTATCACCATCTCCATTTGGTGTAAATGTGTTAACTGGCATGAATCCAAGCGGATCAAATACTAAAATCTCTTTACATGTTGTGTCTGAACATCCATTCTTATTCAAGGCGACTAAGCAAACATTGTACAATCCTCCATCAGCATATGATGTGTCAAATACCTCAGCCACATCATGTGAAATTTGCCATCCGAAACTAGGATTAGATGCATCATAATTCAGATTCCAGAAGAATGTTGTATCCGCATTTGGATTATTAGGATTTGCATAATTCAATGATTGATTTGTAAAAGTGACATCAACTACAGCCGTACCTTCACAAACTCCAGAAGTTAAGAATTGAGGAGAAGCTGGATCATAAATCGCTTCAGGATTTAATGAATCTAGACTTACGGTATCTACTAGCAGACATCCATTATCATCAAATACTTGAATTTGATATTCGCCAGGATTTAATCCTCCCCAGGTTGAGTTGTTCGAGTATGTCTCACCTAAAATGTTGAACCACTCATACGTGAAGTTTCCTGTTCCACCGGTTGCAGCTGCGTAAACTACACCATTACCATTTTGATAATTGAACACTCTACAATAAGCTGGATCAGTTCCTAACTGAGAGAACTCCATTTGAGTTGGTTGAGTAATTGTGAAGTTGAATACTTCTGAACATCCATTTTGATCATTGATGGTCAATATATAATCTTGTGCCGTTAAGCCAACAGCTGTGTCAGCTCCAATTCCATTGGTATTCCCTAAAGCAGGGTTCCAGAAATAAGCTACTTGATCGTATGATCCTGTATAGTTATAAACTGTATCAGCTATTGCGACACCTGTTGCATATCCGAAGCAAAGTGGCATTGTTAAATCTAAGTCTACGTTAATTTGACCTGGATCTTCAAGTAAAATTGAGTCTTCAACAAAACATCCGTTTTGATCAGTAATCTCAGCATAATACCATCCTTCAACCAATTGATTTGCCGTATTTGAGTTTCCTGAATTTAATTGAGTTGGAACTGCATCAGTGATAAGGAAATTATTTCCTCCATTTCCACCAACTGAATTAATAGTGACAGACCCGTCATTGAATCCAAAACATGTCGGATCATTATAATTGAAATCAAGTATCAGTTCGTCTGGTTCAAATATTTGGAATGGAGTTGACCAGGTACATCCTTCTTGATCTGTAACAGTAACAACCCATTGACCACCAAATAAATCATCAACATCTGACTCTCCACCTACAGCCACATTTGGAATCGTTAAATGATTTCCGGTTGTGTGATCCCATGTTATGTCAAATGGAGGTAATAATCCACCCGCCAATGTATTGATATAAGCGCCGCCATCATTTGTTCCAAAACAAGTAACATCTCTTAGAGAGTCTAAGACAAAGACTGCGGTAACCGCATTCGCACCAAGACCAACTGTGACCGCCGTGTCAGTTGCACAACCAGCAGCATCTACGATAGTAAGTAAATAGGTTTGTCCGTCTAGACCTCCGAAACTTCCATTATTTTGAGGTCCGAAAGTATTTCCTCCTCCCACTAGCGTATAAGTCCATGTTGGGTCATCTGGTAATACATCAATTGAACCTGGAGTAAATCCTACTTGACCTGGGCAATCAGTTGCATCAACAATATTGATTGCTGTTAAATCTACGTTACCAATTTCTACTTTGACGGAGTCAATAATGTCATGACATACATCTGATAATTCATAATAGTACCAAGTTTCAACTGGTGGATTCACAGTGATTGTATTCAAAGTATCAGCTACACCTCCTGGTGTCCATTGTACAGAGAATTCACCTGTAGTTCCTGAAGGAGTTGCCACAATAGTAGCGTCCTCGCCTGGACATATTGTAAATGTATTTTGGTTAAAGTTTACGGTTGGCTCTGGTGGCGCAACTAATGCCCAAGGAGCTGAAATAATATTTTGCGTAAACTCACATTCAAGAACTGGATTTCCTTGATCAAAAAGAGAATCAATATCCCAAGTATCAGGAATTTGCGTTCCGGGAACTCCAGAATACATACCGTTATCATTCAATACAATTGTAATGTCACCAGAAGTAGCACCACCTAAAGAATCAATGTTTACACCAAATGTGAATGTCTCACATTGCCCTTGAACAATATTCAAATTGTACATTTCAGTTTGCAAGTAAATTGCTGTTGGATCAATGGTTGGGTCTCCATCATAAAATGAAATTGGCACTTGCTGATTCAAATCTGCTCCACCTGAATTACATATTTCCATATCAAAATAAACACTGTCACATCCTGTAAAGGTTGCATTTTGATCAAAACTGCTATACACAAGGTTAATCTTAGAACCTAAGAAAGTGATTTGCATGATTCTCTCAAATGCCAGTTTATCATTTTGAAGGTGCACTCTGAAAATGTCTGGAGGCACGATCTCGAAATTGATTCGTTCATCTGTATTCGAAGGCTGTCCATAGATACCTTGTGTTGTAATATCAACCAGAGGGTCAATTGGAATATTTTGCCAAGCATATATTTGTTGATTAGTTGATGTCGTTAATGTCACATAATAACCAGTTGTTTGTTCTAAATCAAAGTTCACCTCAGTGAAAGAATACATTTGATTATCATTAGTTCTGCTCGAAGCAACTGTAGTTGGTCCAATCAAATTCAACTGAGAATACAATCCGTTAGCTCTACATTCTAAATAAGCTCTTTTGGCTCCTGCTGGGATTGTGAAATCTACAAAGCCAGAAACACCAACACCATTATTAATTCCTCCCGGATCGAATCCGATATCTTGCGGAGAGCTATAAGCGTTTTCAGTAATGAAGAAAGAAGAAGTATATGGTTGATTTGAATACTTCAAGAACTCAACATAATACATTTCGTTATAATCGTCTCCGAAGACATTTGAACGCGTGAGCACTAACTGATCTCCGACAATTTCTATTGTCATATCACCAATTGCAATTTGACCAGGAGGGGTTATGTTACCAACAAAATCCCCAGCCAATGTGGCATTCGTGACTATAGATTGTCCGGACGTTAAATCGTAATCTTCAAAAGTAAATGTTGAACCAAAGTTTGGTTGATTACCAGCATTAATTGCTAATGCTCCTGAAGCCGTCATATTAGTCAAGTCACAAACAATGTATTTAATAGACAGAGTCTCTTCTCTTGTTGTCCCAACTAAAACTCCATTTGTTCCATATCTGTTTTGGTTAATTCCGATTCCTCTCAAAATGATGTAATCTGCATTGTCTGGTGCAGGCTGCATATCAATAGTTTGAGAATAAGTACCAGCATCAAAATAAGCTGGATATTGAGTTGGATCTGCTCCATCAATTCTTGTTAATGACTCAGTCGTAAAGTTTCCGTAGTTAATAGTGAAGTAAGAAATGTCAACATCTGGTCGGCTACATCCTACAATAAAGTTGGACCCTACATGATCAAAAGACATTTCAAAATCTGTTAATTCTGCAAAATCATGACCAACTGTTGTATATGTATCAGTCATGTTGGGTCCTAAGTCTTCGTCTACCCATGAAAATCTTTTGTTTTCGTGATTGTTTACGAAATATTCAACCCATCCTGAAGAAGTGTTTCCTACTAAATCAACCTCAACTCTACCCCAAACAATTCTTTCTTCTCCAAAATTCACATCATTAGTACCAGTAAGATTTTCAGTCACCCCTTGCTGATAAACTCCTTGAATGATCAAAGAAAGTCTTTCTGAATTTGCAGGGATTGGAATTGTAACATCAGCCGTTTGATTGGCAGCTTTAAAACCACTTTCTGTTCCGGTAATATCTGGATAATATCCGATTGGCAAACATGCACCTGGCACACCAAATGCTGGGCAATCAGGACTAGAAAGACAATCAGGATCAAGACAGTCAATCAAACCATCATTATCATCATCAATACCGTTATCACAAATCTCTTGAGCTCCTGAAACAATAGTAATTGAGAAGGTAAGTAATAAGGCGTAAAACTTCTTGTTGAGTAAATTTTTGAAAAGATTCTTCATAATTAGTTTTCTACAATTCAAATTGAAAACGTCTATGGGTACAAAAAAGTTGCAGCATAGTAGTTCTCAATCAAGACAATAAATATAAAGAATTTGAGGGCAGATTTTTCGAATTATTCATTTTTCACAGATAATCACCAAAACGTGATAAAAAATAAAATCATTTTATGAATTCCATTTACATCAAATTAAGCTGTTATTTTCGTTGAAAATTAATTGATGATTAAAGTTTTCAAATTTGGTGGAGCCTCTGTGAAAGATGCAGATGCGGTTAGAAATGTTGCAAGCATTATTGATTTGTACCCTAAGGATAAGTTGGTAATCATCATTTCTGCAATGGGTAAAACCACCAACGCACTTGAAGTAATTCTTGATTCATATTGGAACCAAGACGGAAATTGTGATGCCCTTATTTCAAACTTGAGACAATTTCACAATACCATCATTGATGAGTTGTTTGGTGATCAAAATGACGAAATTAATGCGGAGTTAGATCGAATATTTAAAAATCTAGCTGATAAATGCAGCCAAAATGCTTCAGAGAACTACCACTTTGAATATGACCAAATTGTTTCTTTGGGTGAGGTAATTTCTACTACGATAGTCTCTTCATTTTTGACTTCAAAAAAAGTTAGAAATGAATGGATGGACGCTAGGGAGC